>Ga0315901_10005492_pt1 | contig 15422 bp, 9 predicted proteins | sample LakEriMetagenome_10_FD_203761 | JGI IMG/M metagenome (GOLD analysis project Ga0315901, IMG submission 203761) | Freshwater fungal communities from buoy surface, Lake Erie, Ohio, United States - Buoy 2 MA116 | ecosystem: Environmental > Aquatic > Freshwater > Lake | place: USA: Lake Erie, Ohio...
GCTCCAGCCTCTCCATTCCACCTCACCCGCTAAGAAACCAAAACAATAACAAAGACTCCCGAAGACCAGACAAGGACATTAATAAATCTGACAATTTACTGGCAACATAAAGGAGACCACTTCACTCACACTCCACTGCGCTCCGCTCCGTTGCGTGCTCGGCCCTCCGCTTCAGCTTCCCATTTTCGAGTCCCTCACCAACTCCATCCTTGATCTATTATCCATGATCTACTACCCATCTCACGCATCCAAGCACCAAAGCTTAGTTTAGCCAATCAGTGGCCGGACTTTGGGGGCCAGCTCACACCGAATAGATTTCCGATTGATGATTGAGGATTTTTGATTTTTGAATGAAGAAGACAGATAGGAAGAATCTGTTTGATCCAATGCATCCCATCTGGGGTGACACGGAATTTCGGTTGTTGATGCCTGAGGGGAAGTGAGGGGGGATCAAATTACTTCCCATACGGCCCGAGAAAGCGCTCTCCGTTAAAATGAATCATGTGATCAGGAGCATCTGCGATCCAGACTTCGGTTTCCCAAGCAATGGCTGCGTGGAAGCGAGTGAAAGTTTTACGATCAGGAAAAGTCGTAACAAATACCAATCCCGGAGTAGCGCTAGCAAATAGGTCATTGAGCTCGTTTTTGCGTTTCTGATCAACTGGACCATGTGATGTTACCGCCTCAATTACTATCAACCAATTACGTTCGGAGTCATAGATCAACACGTCTGGAGCTTTCCCTCGTGGTGGGAGAACGATACCAAGTTTAGCTAAACCTTTTTCGTCACTAATGACTTCTTTATTTGCAGCATCGCCTAGTAAAAGAACTTTCGGCTTACGAACAAAGCGAGGTGTAAATTCCTCAACGATGGCACGGATTAATGTATTCTGCCCACCAATAGAGAGTTCGATACTTTTACCATCTGGCATACGAACAGATTCACGCGGAAGATCTCTATGCCGAGCTTGAAGAGCATTGGTAGATGGATTTTTAAGAAACTTTTTCAGTGCGCTTTTAAAAGATTTTGATCCGACCTGCATTAGCAAACCGAGAGCTTGATCGCTTAGTTGATAACACCACTTTGGACTATTGATAGGACGGTCTGGCTGATCAGGGTTTTCTATAACTAACCCGTGTTGAACAAATTGATGAACCGTTTGCCTACGGATGGTTTCGCGTGTGTTAGGAGCATATCGGACTTCATAGTGATCGCGCATCCAATCCATCATTTCGGTGATTCTTCTCAATGGCGCACTGGTGGATTTCCACGAAGTCTGAGATTTGATATCAGCTAGAGCAAGCAGAGTAAGGGCTGAGCGTTCGTTCTGTTGCTCACGTGGAATTCCGACAGCGACCAATAAATCAAGAGCTTCTTTAACTCGTTTAACTGCCGCCGGTTTTATTGTCATGCAAATGAAGGTGCACCAAGAAGCTTTGTCATAGCAAGATCAATGGAGCTTTGATTACTATCATCGATTGACGCTTTCCCAAGGCTTTCCAGGGTTGAAACATCTGGATATCGAAACGCGCGTAAGTCCGAAGCATTAACCTGCGTATGTCCGTTGAACTGACGGAAATAACGATCCGCTACTGAGGAATTCAGAAAGCGACTCAAGCCTTTCGCCAGCGCAACAGAAAGTCCCGCGCGTTTGCGGTGAAAAAAGTTTAGGTGATTTTCAATTGCAATGAGTTCATGCGAAAAATCGGATGGGTTCAGCACACCTGCGACGAGGCGGCGTTTCTCTTCCTTCGATGAAAAACGTTTGATGAGAACGAAGCGTGAATTCGGAATCAACCAACGGTGGGTCTCATCATTGATTGTGATCGCCACGGGCTTTTTGCCGATCCGGGCATCTCCGTAATCCGCAGCATCACTCAATGGCGGATGCACGCGGCCCGACTTGATGCAGTGCGGATAGATCATCGGAACGTCGTTCTTTCTCAATCGCTGAGAAAGCGAATCTTTAAGGCGAAAATCAACCACTGGGCCTGTGGAAACTTCCAGCCCCAGATGTTCCAACTTGCAAGGAAGCGATTGCACAAAATCCCTCACTTTATCCGCATCGGTTTCTGTGGCGATGTGAATGACTTTGTCGGGATCGTCCTGACGCACAAATCGCTCCATTGGAATTGTAGCAACGACTGGGGACACTAAACTTCCTGTAGAAACTTTAATCTTATCCCGCTTAGCGCCGCCCCGGCTAAGATGGAACAAGATGTTCTCTTGCAGAACTTCATCACGCCCAAAAGCATCTGAGCGAGAATCAAAAAGATGAACTTGCTGGAACCTAGATTTTTCTAACAAATCCTTACGGAACTCGCGGAAATACGGCCCATTACAAAAACTGCGCGGAGTGATGGCAGCCAGCTCTCCCTTGTCAGCGAGTTGGCGAAGTGCCAACCAGACAAAGGAAGCGTAAAGATTGGAAGCTTCCATGCCGATAGACTTCAAAAGAACCCTCTCGCGCGATCGTGTAGCGATCTTGCGATACGGTGGATTCAGAATCGCATGGGTCACACTTGGCTTATGGCATTCTCCAAAAAGTCCTGTTTCCAAGACCTTTGTCGCACCCTCTACATAACTTTCATGTTGAAGGTGGACCGTAACTTGAATGCCGATCTTTTGTAAGGCGAAGGCACAGCTAGAAAGACTTTTGCGGAGAGCAGGAATAAACGCCTCATCCATTTCCCAGGCTTCCAGCGTAACCTCTTCCAACAATGGCAGAGCTCCGTTGGCTTGCAGATCCGTGATGCGCTCAACCACGGCCGCCGTTAAAACTCCCCCACCTGCCCCGGGATCGAGCACATGAATCGCTGACTGGTTCAAACTCTTCTCACTAAACCAAGCTGCCAAAAAATGAGCGATCGGTGCGGGAGTGAAAAATTGCCCTGCTTCGCTCCTATCTAATCGCGTCTTTTGCCCACAAACTTCCCAACCGATGGAATCGGCTGAGGCTAGGACTTGGGATGCAGAGGGAGGTGTCATAAGTTCATTTGAACAGTTTTTGAAATCTGCGTCAATAACGAATTATCGACTACCAATTACGATATTCATGAAGCGACATTGAGCTGAGAGGCTGAAAGATAGTTTTTCTCTTTAATAGCAGTGATCATCTGATCTCGAAACAATGACAAAATTTCAATTATTTTATCGCTCGTAAGACTGAAAGTCTCATAAAAATCGTCTACTTCTTGGTGAGTATTTTCCCCGTGTGCAATCGTATTGCGGTAGTACAATAACTTGTCGTCTATTAATTTTTCTCTAAGTTCATACTGAGGAAGATATTCAAGACCGAGTTTACCAACTATGCTCTTGAACTGTTCTGAATTGATATTCTGATTTTCTTTAGTTGATATATATGGCTTAGGATCAATATCAAACTTGGCTTCCTGTGGAACAAGAAAGAAGTCCATGGTTTTTTCAAAAGAAGAATAATTATGAAGATTCACATTATGAGAATTACTAATGCTAGCGCGTGTCGCATAAAATAAAAAGCAAGGTTTTAAATTTTTGTATGAATGGCCTTGTCTATTTAAGTGCAGTAAAAAACATTCTGCTGAAAATCTAATCAAACCTTCCCAATGTGCATACAAAAGTACCATTCCACTTCTGAAAAGAACTCTGGCTTGGTGATTTCTGGAAGATTTTAGCTCAACACTGAGAGTAGCAAGCTCTTGTTTACGCCATCCAAATTCCAAATCTAACGCTTTTTCAAATTCGTAAAGCGATCTAATTTTCATAACTTATGAAAAGTGCTTTCTTGCCAAAAGTATTAATTTAGGAAACCGGTTAATACCTCTAGAACCATGCTTAGTCGCATCAACAAAATCGCGGTCTTCACCAATAATTTTAGAATTCTTGTGAAGTTTACTGACTAATTCAATTTCAGGCATTTTACTTTCTATAGCATATGCAACTCCTGTTGAGATATACTCAAATAAAGACACAGAAAACTGGCCTTCGTATTTTTCTTTAGAGGAAGAATAACGTTTGAAAGCATTATCTTCAAGCTCTCGATTGATTATCGAAAAAGTATCTTTAAATAACGTTTCAGAGGTTATGAAGGTATTTTTACGAATAAGTTCCTTCATCTGATTAGTAATATATGGACCTATATCTGATTCGACTATCGAAACCTGATCATCATATTTTGTTGCGATCACAAATCGTAGCGCGAGCTCCATTGTATATTTTTCATCTTTGAGTCTTTCTGAAAGCGCGACACTATTTTGAAAATCTGGAAAATCACTAGCATCTTTAAGCCATAAGTAAGCACTTCGATCTAACATTATAAGAAGACAATTTCTAACTTCCTGTTCTGATAGATCTGAACCTCCTGTATTTAAGCGCTGAAAAAGCTCAAACTTTGCATTTTCGTCACTTTCTTTTTTAATTATCTTAACATCGATTTTTTCTCTCTTGAATGCACGTTTAAGATCGTCAGAAATTGCAAATGAATTTTGAGATTCACCAGTCCAGGATGCGCCCTTTAATGCCGATAAATACGGTGTTTGTTCGAGCACCAATGGCGGAAGAGTTTTCTTATTTTCATCTCTCAATTCTCCAACAAAGGATAAAATCGTTGAAAGCCTTTGGAGACCATCAACAACATCCCATACTCCATCTTCGCGTTGAGCTACAAAAATAGAAGGCAATGGAATACCAAGTAATATCGACTCGATAAGATTACTTTTTTGATAATCTTTCCATCTATACTGTCGTTGAAATTCGGGATGAATATCAATTTCGCCATCTCTATAAATGTTGATCATTTCTCCAATAGACATGGGATAAGCGTCCGTATGTATGACCTGCCGTGCTTCGGAAATTTGATCTTCTAATTGCATATTTAGGTTAGTTAAGGACGTGTGACGTTCTCACTGACAAGCCTCGCACTCTCCCCCATTCATCATGGCATCGATGGAGCAAGCCATCTTCTGTTCAGCCGTGTAAGTCTTCGCAGCTGCGTTCGCGGCAGCAGTCGTGGCGGTTTGGGTGGCCATGACGCCGCGTTGTTCTTTCTTCACATCGACGGTGGTTTTTTCGATGTTAGAAGCTTGGAGGGTGCGTAGGTAATAAGTGGTTTTGAGGCCTTTATCCCAGGCACGGCGATACATGTGGCTGAGGGTTTTGAGGTCTGGGGTCGAGAGGAAGAGGTTGACCGATTGGGATTGGTCGATCCATTTCTGACGACGTGCGGCGGCATCGATGATGTATTCGTATTCGATGCCGAAGACCGTTTTGTGCTTCTGTTTGATGTTCTCGGGGATCTCATCGATTGAATCGAGTTCGCCATCGAAGTATTTCAACTGATCGACCATTTCTGGGTTCCAGAGGCCGGCTTTTTTGAGGTCTTTGACGAGCTCGGTGTTGAGGATGGTGAAATCGCCGGAGAGGTTGGATTTCACGTAGAGGTTTTTGTAGTTCGGCTCGATACATGGAGTGGTGCCCATGATGTTAGAGATCGTTGCGGTCGGAGCGATCGCGAGGACGTTCGAGTTGCGCATGCCGTGTTTTTTGATTTTTTCACGAACGACAGACCAATCCATTTTGCCGCCACGTGGGACATCGATCTTGCGACCGCGCTCGTCTTCGAGGAGGTCGACCGTGTCTTGTGGGAGAAGTCCCCTGCTCCATTTGGAACCTTCGTAGGTGGAGTAGGTTCCGACTTCGGCTGCGAGGTCGGACGATGCGCTGTAGGCGTAGTAAGCGATGGCTTCCATCATCTCGTCGTTGAACTCAACGGCGGCGTCTGAAGCGAAGGCGATGTCGCGTTTGTAGAGAGCGTTTTGAAGACCCATGACGCCGAGGCCGATGGGGCGATGGCGGGAGTTCGCGGTTTTCGCAGCTTCGGTTGGGTAGAAGTTGATATCGATGACGTTGTCGAGAGCGCGGATGGCGACCGTGATGGTTTCCTTGAGCATCTCGTGATCGATCGCACCATCCTTGGTGATGTGGGAATCGAGGATGACGGAGCCGAGGTTACAAACAGCGGTTTCCTGATCCGAGGTGTTGAGGGTGATCTCGGTGCAAAGGTTGCTGGAGTGGATGACCCCGCAGTGATCTTGAGGTGAGCGGACGTTGCAAGGATCTTTGAAGGTGATCCATGGGTGGCCGGTTTCGAAAATCATTTTCAACATGCCTTTCCAAAGCTCGATGGCTGGGATCTGACGCGACCAGATTTTTCCATCGGCAGCCATTTGCTCATATTGCTGATATTTTTCCTCAAAGGCTTTGCCGTAGAGATCGTGAAGATCTGGGGTTTCGTTAGAACGGAACAAGGTCCAGTCTTGGCGATCTTCCATGCGTTTCATGAACAGGTCGGGAATCCAGTTCGCGGTGTTCATGTCGTGGCAGCGGCGGCGGTCGTCGCCGGTGTTTTTACGGAGTTCGAGGAAGTCCTCGATGTCGTTGTGCCAGGTCTCAAGGTAGGCGCAGCCAGAGCCTTTGCGTTTGCCACCTTGGTTCACGGCGAGGAGCTGGTCGTTGTGAAGTTTCAGGAAAGGAATAATGCCTTGGGATTCGCCGTTGGTGCCTTGGATGTAGCCACCTGTGCCGCGAACAGCGGTCCATGAACCACCGAGACCACCTGCCCATTTGGAAAGGTAAGCATTTTCCGCAATACCGCGCTGCATGATGGATTCGATGGAATCGTCCACTTTGTAGAGGTAGCAGGAAGAGAGCTGGGAATGGAGGGTGCCAGAGTTGAAAAGGGTCGGCGTAGATGAGCAGAAACGACGACCTTTGTAGAGGTTGTAAAGGCGGATCGCCCAGTCCTCGGCGTTGGTGGGCTCGGTTTTGAAGAGACCCATGGCAACACGCATCCAGAAGAACTGCGGAGTTTCGATCCGTTGATGACGCTCGGCGGTCTTATCGACGATGAGGTAACGATCGTAGAGGGTTTGAATACCGAGATAGTCGAAGTCTAGGTCGGCGGTTGGATCAAAGGCTTCGCAAAGTTTGTCGATATCGTATTTCTCTAACAAATCTGGATGCAGGCGTTTAATGGAAACGGCATACTTGAGGTAGGATTTGAATCCTTTCTTGTGCGCGTCTTTCAATTTCTCGACACCATCGGTGGTAATATTCCAGACAAGAACTTCCTCGTAGATATACGAAAGCAGAATACGGGCCGCGAATTTCGCAAAATCCGCATCTTTCTCGATGAGAGTTTTTGCGTTAAGGATGATGGTTGCTTTGAGGTCTTTGGCGGAAATTTCTGTACCAATGGAACGGCGAAGTTCACGTTCGATCTCAGCGTCGTCCAAATTCAATTTGAGGCCGATGGAAGAGAAAGAGATGCGTTTCTTGAGTTCGGTACCATCCCAGAAAGAAGATTGTCCGTCCTCGGTGGTGACGACGATCATCGAATCCTGCGAGAGATCCTCTGTGGCTACGCTTTCTTGCTCACGGCGGAGAAGGTTGCGCTGGGCACGATAGAGAATATAATGCTCTGCAGCCTTGAAGTGGCCTTGGCGCATGAGTTCTTCCTGAACCATGTCCTGTACGTCCTCGATGTGAACGAAGGATTGGTCGCCACGGCGCACCCGCTCGGTGACGGCTTTGGCGACATCGATGGCTGGCTCGGGGTTTTCCTTGATTGTTAAGAAGGCTTTGCGAACCGCGATCTCGATCTTGGTTTCCGACCATGGCACAACATTGCCGTTACGGCGGATCAAACGAACCGGTAGCGCGTGTGGACCTGAACCCACATCCACTTGACCTGTTTTTTCGAGCGAACGACGAAAAGCGAGGGATTTCGCAACATCGTAAGCTTCGTTTTCTAATAAGGCTTTTTCAATCAACAAATATAAATCCGATTCTGAAAGACGAAGACGGCCGCCCGACTCGAGAGATTTTGTTAGAGAAACCGCAACCGCATGAGCCACTTGGGAAACGAACTGACGGTTGACATCGGAGAAAATGGATTTCTCGTCCTCACTACGAGCAATCAAAAGGTCAGCAAGTGAATCACCAATCGCATCTGCAACATCCTCTAACGAAAACTGCGTTTCCTGTTCACCGCGGGTGACGATGATATCGGCATAAGGCTTGCGCTTGTCGGTAGGAATCGTCCCGCGCCAGTCATAGCTGCGATTATTATCAGGAAGTGCGAAGCGATCGGAGATAACTTGTTTGAGGATGTTGTCTTCGGCGAGGTTAAGGGAGCGGTACATATCAGTTTGCAAGTGCGGGTTTGTTAATTATGGAAAAGTTTGAAAAGGTATTTTTGAAAAGTAGTGGCGGATTCTATCCGCCATACTGGAAGGGTTGGCTTGGCGGATAAAATCCGCCGCCACGATCACAGCTCATCATCACTGACGGCGTTGAGGGCACCTGCTTTTTGGTATTCCGTAACGCGGCCTTCGAAGAAGTTCTGCTCTTTCTTAATGTCCATCATTTCGGCCAGCCATGGGAATGGGTTGGCGACGGATTCGTTGAGTGGAGCAAGGCCACAAGATGTTAGGCGACGATCGGCGATGTAATCGATGTATGCCTCGAAATCGACCGAGTTCAGGCCAAGGCCGGAAACAGGAAGGCAATCGCGGATAAATGCTTTTTCTAGAGCGATGCCCTCTGCCATGGTGTTACGAAGATCTTCACGGAAGTCCTCAGTCCAGATGTCTGGGTTTTCATCGATGAGATCCATCAGCAAGTTGCGGAATACTTCGATGTGGTTCGATTCATCACGAAGGGTGTAACGGAACATCTGACCGATACCTGGGAATTTGTTTTGACGATACAATGAAAGGATCATTCCGAACAATCCGTAGAACTGAGTGCCCTCCATGATTTGACCGAACATGAAAATGTTTTTCGCTAACGCTTGCTTGTTAGCTGTGACCGTGAGGTCGATGTCACGACGGAGCGCACGGGAGTTAGAAACGACGAAGTTATTTTTTGCGGTGATGGTTGGGACGTCTTCGAACATTGCTTCGCACTCGTGCGGGTTGATGCCGAGGGAGGAAATCATGTAAACTAGGCTGTCTGCATGAATGTTTTCCTCGTGGGCGTGGCGGCCCAGCACCAGTTTCAGCTCAGGAGCAGTAACCACTTCGCGGACGACGTGAAGGACGTTGTCGCCGACAATACCTTCAGCAGCGGAGAAGTAACCGATGCCCATTTTGATGATCCAACGCTCCACATCGGAAATATCGTTAGAACGCCATTGTTCGACATCTTTCTGCATCGAGATATCCTCAGGCTCCCAATGGTTGTTCTTCATGGTCTTATACAGATCATAGGCCCACTGGTATTTGAGAGGCAGGATGTTGAAAAACATCGTGTCCTTGCCGTTGATGACACGCTTGGAATTGAAAGCCAGCTCTGCTTTTGCCTTGTCGAGAATGAAGATACGGTTGCCGAGGGTAAGTGTTGTGGTGGACATAGTTAGATAGTTAGAATGAAGGTAAAAATATGGGTTAGAAAGTCATGCTGGCATGAAACACAGCGTGCGATACACCATACGGAAATCGTTACTCGGGTCAATTCGTTTTTGTAGATGTAGTATCAACAAATTATTCACAATACCACATGTAGTAGGTGCTTGAGATACCCGTAAAGTCGTCACCCTTTAATTTTGGGAGTTCCACGGCTTAATTATCAATCTCGCTCACAGGTCTAGGGGCTAAAAAAAAATCGCAAAAAGTATTTCGATCCAGCGATTTCAAAAATTTGAAAAAAATCATTAACTTTTCCTTATAATCCAGAAGAATTAACCATTTAGTTTATGGAAGTCGTTGAAAATCAATGATGTAAAATTTTATAAATCCCATCAAAACAGTATCGTAGCCATAGAAACTGTCTGATAATACAGGGATTACAACGCTAAGAGTATTTTTAACCGCAGATGGACGCAGATGAACGCAGATTGAAGAGTCAGTGAATTACTTAAGAAGTAAACATTTCCGACCTCTATCTTTATTCTTTATCTGCGTCCATTTGACTATGCTTCGCTCCGTCCATGTCCGCTTCGCTGCCATTGTGTTCATCTGCGGTTCAATTCCTCCATTTTGGTTTTTTTAAGACAGCCTCTAAGTTAAGACAGCCTCTAAGATATCGCCGAGAAACTTTGCAAATAACCGATCATTCGGGTTAGGTGGGCAAATGAAGCGACTCGCACCGCACTGGCAAATTCTCATCGCACTGGGTTTAGCGACCATAACGGCACTAGTGTTACGCGGTTTATTTGGCAATGCGCCTGAAGCATCATCGGGTGAAAAGCTGGTAAGTGGTGTAATAGCGACGTGTGGTTTCATCGGAGATCTTTTCATGCGTGCGTTGAAAATGATCATCGTGCCTCTGATTGTAACCGCAGTCGTTTCAGGCATTACAGGACTAAAAGGTGTGGAGGGCTTTGGTCGACTTGGCATCAAGACCATGGTGTTTTATCTAACATCTAGTTTGGCTGCGATACTTGTTGGATTGGTGTTAGTTAATTTGATCGAGCCGGGTTTGAACGATGGCAAACCAAACACAGAGATTCTTGCTGCGTTTGAAGAAAACAAAGCGAAGGCAGATCCGGTGGATATTGCGAAAGTAGAGGTGGCAAGTCAGCGTGAAGGCAAAGATTTCCTGTCGATTTTTAAAGCAATGATACCGGAAAACGTCGTGGATGCCGCGAGTGATAACGGCCAGATGCTAGGTGTGATCATTTTCAGCATCTTATTTGCGATCGCAGTCACCCAACTTCCCGGCCACATGGGAAATAATGTTAGAGATTTCTTCGAAGCTGCCAATGAAGCGATGGTCACTGTCACAAAATGGATTATGGCGGTTGCTCCGATAGGGGTTTATGCGTTGATCTTGCCATTGATACATAAGACTGGGATGGATCTGTTTGGACAGTTAGGAAAATACTTTTTCACCGTGCTATTTGGATTATTGATCCACTTTACAGTAATACTGCCTTTGGCTTTAAGATTCATAGGGAAAGTCAGTCCAAAGGCGCATTTCATGGCGATGCGCCCAGCGTTGTTGATGGCATTTTCCACCGCTTCATCATCTGCAACCCTTCCCGTCACAATGCGTGCCGTGCACGAAAATGCAGGCGTATCCAAACGGGTTTCGAGTTTCACTCTACCCTTAGGATCCACGGTGAATATGGACGGAACAGCCCTCTATGAATGCGTGGCGGTGATTTTCGTGGCGCAAGTGATGGGCATCGAACTGGGATTCGGATCGCAGTTTTTCATAGTGGTTGCGGCTTTACTCACCAGCATTGGAGTGGCAGGAATCCCGTCCGCGAGCTTGGTGGCGATTCTATTGATCTTAAAAAATTCCGGCATACCAAATGCGGAGATCGCCGTCATCACGCTGCTCTCGGTGGATAGACTGTTAGATATGAGTCGGACAGCTGTGAACGTCTACAGCGATAGTTGTGCTGCGGTGATTGTTGCACGCAGCGAAGGTGAGGTGTTTCACTTCGATGAACTGCAAGAGGAAGAATTTATTCCTGAAGATAATTTTTCGGACGATAAATCATCGCAAACGGAATAAAAAGGATGGAGGTAAGCCCCATCAATCCGCTGAAAAACCAGAAATATTTGGCACCTTGGAGTTTTGGCTGACCACCGGAGAAGGTGGTTTTGGTGTAAAGTTCTTCAGCCGATTTTGCATCAGCTTTGGTTTTGATACCCAAGGCTTTCTTTCGCTCTGAAAGCCATGTTTTTTGAGGCTGAATCGCATCGAACCATGATGAAGATTTTGCGGGTTCATCATCTGCTTTGCTAATGATGATTCCAGTGTCCCATTTGGTATTCCATTTTCCATCGCCACCTGCGCTACGAATCCGAATCGAGTTGGAATTCATGATTTCATAGCGCAATGGCTTGTTCTGAATGTCGCGAAAGCTGGAGACGATCTCATTACCGCGCTGTTGTCTGGGGAATGAGTTATTGGCTGAAATCGATTCCGAAATGATTTTGCTGGCGATTTCATCGAGCACCACTTGATCGGGGACGATCAGTGGATTTTCTGCGTCTTTTTCGAGTCGTTTGACAAAATCATCCTTCGTTCCGGGCACGCCATCATAACCTGCCAAGATGATGGTGCGCGGTGATGATTGCCAGTCTTCAGGAAGCCTCTGGATTTGCTGTTGATATTGCTTTTCGGCGGCGCTTGGGACTTGGATGAAATGATTCACCCCAACCACCAGCAAATTTCCAATCGCCACCGCTGCAAGGTAGAAGCACATGATGAACGACTTCATTTTTCTTGGTGCCTGAATGTAGGCGAACTCAAGTGCCACGATGGAAATCAGGATCTCTGCCGCGGTAAGTAAGGCGAAGGCTGATATTTGCCAGCCAATGTTTGGCTTATCTCCCGCATCGATCCATTCTTGGATGACACTCACCAGAACAAATGCCGCAGCCATCAGGATAAAGCCAATACCCATTTTCCTTAGATGACTCAATGGCCATACTTTACTGACCAGCGGATAGATCAAATAACTAAAAAGCGGGATAAAACTGAGCACAAAAACCGAGTTCAACGATTGTATTTGCGAGGGTAACCAGTTGAATCCGAGGAAGTTTCTGTCCATGCTTTGTGACTGGAAAATCCAGGTGGAACCTGTCTGATCGAACAAAGCCCAGAAAACCGCTACAAAAAGGTAGATAGGCGCCAGTTTCAAAATAGCAATCATGCCATCTTTACCGAACGCTTCACTCATGAAACCCATTCCACCTGGAGGCACATGGGCGAATCGATGCCTGCCTAGCCAAAAAATGAAGGTTGCGATCGCCATCAAGACACCTGGCACACCGAACGCCCAATGTGGCCCATACCACTCTAACAACCACGGTGTGAGCAGCATGGAGGCAAATGCTCCGAGATTGATAGAAAAATAGAACCAGTTGAAAACTTTTGAGAGAAAATGTAAGTTTTGAGAACCGAATTGATCACCCACATGTGCAGACACGCATGGTTTGATTCCCCCTGCCCCAAGCGCAATCAAAACCATCCCACTGATCATCCACCATTGAGAGTATCCAAAATGTCCCATCATCGCCAACGCCGCATGACCTGCACAGTAAACCATCGAGAGAAACATGATAACTCGGTATTTACCAAAAAACACATCTGCTAGAATCGCCCCCATAAAAGGTGTTAGATAAAACGCGAAGTTAAACCAATGAATCAGTTCCGTGGTAAAAACCTCATCCATGGGCTTCCCTGATTTACCATCCATGAGGTGCAAATACTGGGTAATGAAGACGAATAGAATTGCCTTCATCCCATAGAAAGAAAACCTCTCCGCAGCCTCGTTGCCGATGATATGCGGAATACCGGAGGGCATTCTCGTGGTTTCTTCTGGAGTCGTTCGATAATTCATTTTTGAGAATCCAGATTCGATAAAATATTCACTCAACAATTGGGATGAATCCCATAATCAAAATCGTATCTCACTCACCACTGATTAGTTTTTGGAGATACTTCCCATGCTGATCGAGATCAGATTGCCTTGAACGAACATTGTATTTCGCACGTCCTCGAGTTTTCAACTGATTGGAAATTCCTTGCAATTGTTCAATCGCGACTTTGCATTGGTTCTGAGTAGATGGAGTGGAGTTCATCGTACTCGATTTAAGGAGCTTATAATCACTTAGATAGTTATCAGCGGTTTTTCGATACCACGCCAGAGTGCCGTTATGATTTAGGTCAACTCCACGAGTAATTCTCTCGAAAAATGGAACAGCCTGGTCTAACCCACCTTGTTCCCAATTTTTCAAACCATGAATCATGCAAGCCATCATGTGTTCATTATCGTTCTTGGTGAAGTTCAGCATTTTGACATCCTGAAATTCTGGGCGCTCCAGACTTTTAAGTGCTGGCGACAATACCGAAGCAAAACCTGCAGGCAAAACAGAGGCGTGCTTGTCGATATGCTCACTAATAGATCTGGCATGCCTGATCGTGTCTCCAGACCGACCATCTAACAAAGCTGAAGTAACCCCATCAAGTCCAGCCCAAGTACGGGTAGGTTCTTCGACTTTCGGGTTAGAAAAAAGCTTGATAAATGCTTCTTCTGATTCTCTGTATTTACCCTGACTCATCAGGCTTTTCGCTCCATTATACTGGCCAGTGATTTGCTTACTATTATCGGTACTATGTATTTCAGTGTGACCCGTATCTATCACTGTGGGCTTGGTGCCACCATCTGAAGTAAGGAGCCTGATAAATACGAATGCTAGAATCAAAACAACGACCAAGGAAACAATCGTGATGATCAAGTTCTTCTTCTGTTTCTGACGCAATTGCATCCGTTGTATTGCATGAGCATGAGCATGAGCATGAGCATGAGCATGAGCATGAGCATGAGCAGCCGTAACTTTATGGCCTCCGCCATTTTCCAATGCTTTTATAGCACCTTCTAAAGCGATGATCATTTCATCGTAGCTTCGGTAGCGGTTTCTGGGATCGTAAGACATCGCGCGATCGACAATCGCACATGTTTCATAAGAAATTTCTGGAGCCACTCGTTTGAGTGGAATCACCTTGGTTTTGGCGATACGCAACAACTTGGTGTCCATACTATCCTCTGGGCAAGATGGCACACCCGATAAGGCGTGGTAAAGAGTCGCACCGAAAGCGTAAATATCCGATCGGAAATCCTCAACTCCACCCTCGATCGCTTCTGGTGGAACGTAGTATGGTGTAGCCCAAATCTCATCGGCTTTTGCCTCTCCACCTTTGGTAACCAGAGCAAGACCGAAGTCCACGATCTTTGCATTGCCCTCGGCATCGAATAGAATGTTTCCAGGCTTGATATCTCGGTGAATCAAGCCGGCCGCTTGCGCGCCTTTTAAACCTTCCGCAATTTGAATCGCTAAGGGCAGCATCTCAGCTTCCGAAATCTTTCCCTCCTTATATATTCTATGTTCCAGATGTCCCCCAGGAACAAATTCCATCGCAATATAGAAAAGACCAAACGCACGACCGGTGGTGAGAATTTTTACCACATGTGGGTGACTAAAAGAAGCCGTTAAACGCGCTTCGTCCTCGAAAGCAGCGATACGCTTTTCATCTTTTGAATACTCTTCACTCAATATCTTCAGGGCGACCTCACGATTCAAGGTTACATCGATTCCAGCAAAGACCGAGCTCATCCCGCCAATCGCGTGGCGTTTGGTTACCGTATAGGGTCCGAATTGCTTTTTGATCCGATTTTCCTCACCACAAGTAGGACAGGCAACGCGTGAGTATGGGGGTAAGCCCGCCACCGACATCGGGTTGCCGCATGCAAAACAAAGCACGATATCATCATCTGTCTGTGACATATTAAATTTTGGGGCTGTACTAGCTAAGGCTTATTGCTGAGACTGTTTTACCCAGTATTTTAGCTGCTTCAAGAGCATTTGATGGTTACCTCCATTGAAGCGCCATTCACACTCCTTCAAAAACCATTGAAAGTTCT
>Ga0315901_10005495_pt1 | contig 15419 bp, 20 predicted proteins | sample LakEriMetagenome_10_FD_203761 | JGI IMG/M metagenome (GOLD analysis project Ga0315901, IMG submission 203761) | Freshwater fungal communities from buoy surface, Lake Erie, Ohio, United States - Buoy 2 MA116 | ecosystem: Environmental > Aquatic > Freshwater > Lake | place: USA: Lake Erie, Ohio...
TATTACTATATGTTGATATACTTCCACTATCAGATACTTTTCTTATACCATAATATCTATAAGGTTCAGATGGATCTCTGTCTACTTGAGGATCTACAGTAGTAATAGTATTTTTATCTTTATAAGAAGTAGCGGTATAATCTCCTGTATCTGGTATTTCTTGGGTTAGATTAGTATTAATTTTACCTCTTAAAATGGTATATGTTTTAAGAGCACCATATGTAACAACACTATTATTTACTCCTTTTTTAACTTCAGCTGGGTCAGAATTAAATTGTGTTTCAGAATCATAATTAGAAATAGATTTTAAATCATTTTTATTACCTAATCCTCTAGCATAATTAACAGTTTCAGGAGCACCAGTAGTTAAATTTCTAGTATTACCTGCAAACTGACGGCTAAATGATAATGATTGATCTATTTTACCTTTATCCTCAGTAAAATTATATCTTCTTATAATTGTTTCTCCAGCTCCATAAACGGAGTTAGCTCCACCTTGATATCTATCTATAATTAGATCTTGTGGTGTTAATGCATTTAAAATTGTAGATACAATAGGAATATTGCTTAATAAATTTCCAACAGTATTAAATAAATTACCTGCTGCTCTTGCTACACTAGTATTTCCTGTTCTATCTCCTAATTTAAATTTATCAGCTAATGTTACTAATCTATTATCTTTTGAAGGATTGTTATAGAATCCAATATTGTTATTAGCAGCAACTACAGCCTCATATTTACTAGCATCTGTTTGTATAGGTAATAAACCGTGTCTATTAAAATGTCCTCCAAATGCATTTACTGGTATTTGGAGAAGAGTATTAGTACCTAAAAGATTGTAAATACGAGTTGGCTCTAGCAAACCTCTTGTTCCTACAGCCAGTGGATTATCAGGTATTCCTGATATAATATTAGCTGGGTTTTTAGGTATTTCTAAACGTGGATTTGCTAGTTGTAATCCTACTTGTTTAGTTCTAAATAGAAATCCTTTTGGTTTATCATTAAAGAACTTGCTAATGCGTTTAGCATCTATAAGTCCTAACTGAGCTGCGTTTACAGTTCCACCTCTTACAAATCCATCATCAAACTTTAAACCAGGATCAGCGGTAGCTATATCAGTTGTGATATAAGGCAAACCACTATCACCGCCGCCTAAGCGATCAGCGCCATACTTAAGTGATTTTAAGTTTGTTTGTAGATCTATTAAAGGCATCTTACACTATTAATAACGTCCGTCACGTGGGCCTAAATCTTTGTATTGGCGGCCTCTTGGGGATTTGTATACTTGAGATACAATTCCACCTGCTGTTAAGTTTGGAGCTCTACGATCCAACTCATCTAATCTAGATTCAGCTGGTACAGTAGTTACACCATTAATGTTAAAATCTTTCAACCTTACAGGAGGAATAGAATTAACAGAATATGTATTTTGCAACTTACTGGCTGCAGGATCTAAATTAGCTGAAGCATCGATGTATCCCCACGCTGGTTGCGTTGGAACAGCATTGATACGGTTACCTTGTAAACTTAACGTGCTAGTGTTTAATTGATTAATTACTGGCATTTTATTGTAATTTTAGTTGTTTGATATAAATATTTAATTGTTATGCTAGTTTATATGAATTTATTGTTTGTTGTGTACCTGTTGATTGTTGTTTACCAACAACGGCACCTATTTGTTCACCACCAACATTAAGGGCAAATTGTGGTGCTGGTTGTTTTGACATAATATTAGTTAAATTAGCAATAGCTGCTATTACTCCATCATTTGATGAACCTCCACCACCTTTTCCTCCTAAATTAGTACCAGCTACTATAGTATCATTATCATTAAGAGCAACAGTACCTTCAGGAGATAATATCATTCGTTTACCATAGCCTGGGGAGATAAAGTCATCTGCTTTATCAAACATACCTGATAAAGTAGCAAATAAAGCTGTAGCTACACCTGCGGCTAAAGCCCACCCAACAACTGGAATACCAGCTGCTGATTTAGCAGCACCAGCAGCAGCACCAGCAGCATCAGCTTGAGCTGTTCTTTTACTCCTAATATATTCTATTGCTTTAAGTGAATTAATAACTAATAAACGTGTTATATATAATGAAGCTGCTGCTGCTAGTAAATCAGTATATTGTAATATAGAGGCAATTATATCTAATAATCTACCAAATGGTCCTGCTACTAAATTACCTACAATATCTTGTAGTTTTAACATAGCATCATTGAACTTTTCTTGAGTTGATCTTTGCTCTTCTTGCATTTTAAGGTATTGGTCAGCAGTCATGTTCCTCTTTTCCATATCCTTAATCTGCTCTGCATTCAATTCAGCTGCTTTATCTCCATATTTGTTAATAGCTTCTTGCTTCATTAACATTTCAGCCATCTCATCTCTACTCATTCCAAATGCCTTAGCTAATGATTGTTGGGCAATCACATTCATGTCTTGGAACTCAGCAAGCGAACCTGCTTGAGCAGCCATTTCTTCCATTAATGCCGCTTGATCACCTGTTAATGCTGCTGCTCTTGCTCTCTCAAAGTTAAGTTGTCTTCCTGTTATTAATTCAGCTTCAAGTTCAGCTCCAATTGAAGATTCAAAATCAAGAAGTGATTCAGCTGTTTTATCTACTTGCTCTAAAGAAGTACCTAATGCTTTTGCTTGTACTACTGCTTGAGCTATTGCTTTAGGATTACCTTGGAATTTAACAAGTATACCTGCACTTAGTTTACTAATACTAGAGAGCAATTCTTTATCGCTAATATGAATTTTATTAGCTTGCATTGCTGCAAATGCTGCTTTACGTAGATCAGCAACATAATCTTTAGTACTTACTCCTGTTGCTGCTGAGAATTTAGCTAATTTACCTGCTTCCTCGTTTGTTAATCCTACTATCTCAGTTAAACGAGCAAACTGTTCAACTTCTTCACCACTGAATTTAACTGCAATACCTAGTTGTTCAGTTAATCCTTGTTGTGCTTTTAATAAGCGATCTGTATTGACGAATGCATCTTCTGCTGCCCTAGAATAGGCAACAAATTCTTGTCTTACACTATTAGCAGCTCTTTTACTTAATCCTAAAGATTTAGCTAATTCTGTAACTTGTTTGTCTGCTTTAAATGCACTATCTATCAATAGAGTAAATAAACCAGTTAAGGTAAACATTTCCTTAACTTGTTCTTTTGTAGTCCCTAGATTTTTTTCTAGGGCTTTAACCATGTTATCAGTTAAATTAGTTTGTTTCTTTCTCTCTTCAGTTGCTATTAATAATTTACGTATTTCATCTTCTACTTGTTCATTAAGTTTTAGTTGAGTACTAAGTCTTGAAAATTCAGTTTTATATCTTTTTTCAGCAACTATATTTCCTTCTTGAATAGCTCTATTTAATTTTTTCTCAGCTATTGCTTTAGATAAACTTATTTGTTCATTTTTAGCAATAATTTTATTTAATGCTCCCTGAAGTTCTTTGGTGCTTTTAGATAAATCTTTTGATTTAGTTAAATTTTCACCTAATTTTTTTGCTGATTGTATAGAAGTGTTCAGCTCATTGACCATTCCTTTAGTTAGATTAGTACCAATGTCTTTAATCTTATCATTGATAGCTTCTAACTGGTTATTTAAATCTTGTACCTGTTGTTGTAATTGTTGTGGATCAGCCATGCTATAGTATTACATCGTATAAATATTAAAAGCGCCTATTTCTTGGGCGCTTTTGCAACGTAATTAGGAGTTGGAGCTATGTTTGGTCGTGATATATCTTTATTACCTGTTTTATTTTTTAGCATATTATTTTGTTTTTCAGCCTCTTCATTTTGTTTATCGTAATGCTCTTTAATTAAATTAAACGTAGTTTTACGCAACCATAGAGGCATATTATAGACTGTATCCCAATCATATCCACCTTGTCCATGGAATACTATTTCATGAATTTGTTTAAATAGTATAGGTCTATACTCAGGCGTCAGGCCAAAAAAAGCTAAGAGAAATTGGAATAGCTATGCCCTCCCCAACATAGTTTTCATCAGGGATAAATTTCAACTCAATATCAGGTTGTACTTTAGAATAATATTCACGTAATGCTCTAGCATCAGGGGCAAGTAAATAATTGTCTACGAAGTCACGAATTGTTTTTTGGTCACGTTCTCCATTTACTGAAGTGATAGTGTGTTTTAAACGTGTTGTAACGTCATATGAACCATTTGGATTTACTTTTTGTAAACCTTTAATTTCGGCTTCAATTTTCTTTTCATCACCGTGTGTTAATAATTTAAAGGTTAATAAAGCCCCAGTTTTAGGCGTATTAAACGCAAATTCGTTTACACCCGCTGTAAATAATGATTCGTCTATTGGTTTTTCATCTAGCGCAGATAAATCAACAGTTGCTTCTTTTTCATTTCCACGATCATCAGTGTACTTAAATGAATAATCTTTGCCATATCCTAATATACGAGCAGCTACTAACACTGCATTTTTGTCACCAATTAATAATTCATCATAATTAATTGGGGTAACGATCAATGCTTGTAATAATTTATCAATAACTGTTCCGTTTTTGATAAAGTTAACGTTAGTAAGAATATCTTCATGCTTTGCAGTCATGTAGAACATTTCAATTTCACCTTTAGCAAGTGGTGATTCTTTAGGATACAATAAACCTTTGGAAGGTAATTTTACTACCTCAGTTGGTAACTTTAATTCAGCCATAAACTAATTTTATTTGTGTATATAAATATATGCAAAAGGAAAGCGTCTGCCAAAGCAGACGCTTAAAGAAAAGAAATATGAAGAGTGATTAGAAGTTAAGAACGCAATAGTCCATAGCGATTGTTACGGACAAGTTGATTGCTGCATCGTTAGCCCAATCGTATTCACCGAAAGTAGCTGTTTTGCAATAAGCACCTTTGATAATCCACTCACCTACGATATCACCTACTGGACCTAAAATATCTAATGTTAAGTCTTTTTTGTAGAAATCGGAGTAACCATCACGACCAGTTACTGATTCGTGTGCCAAACGAGCCCATTCCATTACTGCTTGAGCACCACTTGGAGTTACAGGATCGTATAAACTTAAAGTCATATCGTTCCAACGAACTTTACCTTTAACTTTACGATAAACGTTGATATGATCTAAGATAATTTCTCCAGCTTCGAATCCAGGAGCGCTAGCTGCTTTGATCAAATATGCTGGGATTCCATCGATATACATGATAAAGCGATTCTGAACTTTAGGTTCAAACGCTGTAAACATGATTTCGTTCGGATTTAATACTGCCATTTTATTTTAATGTTTAATTGCTGTTAATAAATATTAACTGGCTGAGTCCCTTAGGCAGGGAACTCAGCACCAGTTGGAGTTAAGTTAAAGTTCAAGATGATGTATTCAGCAGTCTTAGTTGGTTGGATATAGATCTGACCTACTAATTGGTTACGATCGATTACATCAGGAGTATTATTGGAATCATCCATTACTACTTTGTAAGCATATAAACCTTGACGTTGAACTACAGACTCAAGATATGGATTTACTTGGCTTAAGAAGCGGTTACGAGTAACTGCTGTATTCTGTTCGAATACCAAGTTGCGAGCAACACCACCAATGAAGTCTTTCAATGCAATCAACAAACGACGAACGTTTACACGATCAAGAGCTGTTGGTTTGCGTTGTAATGTTTTCTGACCCCAAACACATACTCCAGTTCCTGGGAATGTAGCTAATGGGTTAACATTACCTGTATATAATGTATCACGATCTGATTGAGATAAGCGACGTTCAGCACGTACTACTGATGGGATACCACCACGATTTAAACCTGCTGGAGCAAACCATTCAGCACCTACTTGGTCGTTGAATGCTAATACACCACCGATTACAGTTGATGGAGGACACCATACAGTCTTACCTAAGTTAGAGCTAAACAATTGAACCCAAGGATAATAAGTAGCACCGTAGTTGCTAGAGGCACCAGCGGCATTTGTAGTAGCACCTGTAATTGTAGTTCCGTAAACACCATTATCTACAATTGCAATTGCATCACCACGACCTTCAACACATGCAATCATATTATCAGAGGCAGCTGTATCTAAACCAGCACCTGGAGCTAATAATACGTTGAATGCATATTCGTCTTTATTTGATAATAATGTGAAAGCGCGATTGTAATCGTCTGGAGTGAAACCTTGGATATTAGTTGTAGTAATACTTTCATTCATTAATTTTGGTAAAGTAGTATCAGCTACACCACCTGTAAATCCACCACCAGCTGAACCACTACCTACTAAAGGTAAAGTAGCTGCATAAGAGCCAGTTTTGAAATTACCATTGTTGTCAATTGAATCTACGTTTGGAGTAGTTACTGAAGCAACACGAATATATAATGATTGGTTAGCATAGCTACCTGTAAATTCTACTTGTCCAGTTGTAGTATTGAATACTGGTTTTAAGTCACCAATTACACGAGATATAAAGTTTGGTTGTTGAGGATCTAAACTTACGTTAGCCCATGTTTCTAAGATATTTTGTTGAGAAATATTATCATCACCACGACGTACTACGATTGTAAATGTACCACCTGCACTTCCTGTGTTTGCACTAGTTACTTCCCAACGAATATTTTGAGATGAACCACTTGGTAAAACACCACCATTAGTAGATCCAGAAACAACAGCAGATGGAGTAATAGCGTTGTTCATTTGATTACCCCAAGATAATGCTTCAAGTTGGAATGAATTTACATCAGCACCTCCAGTGAATATAGTTGTAGTACTTCCTGAAACAACATAGTAATTATTACCTACTGTTCCTTTAGGAATAGCAGTAAATATTACATTTGGAGTTGCAAATGAAGCAGTAACAACACTACTTGAAATAGCACTATAAGCAGCAGAAGCAGTAAGATTATTGAAAACATCTTGTACAGATGATCCAGATAAACTTAATGTATAAGTTCCATTAATAGAAGCAGAATGTTGAGCAGTAGCAGCGTTAGTTAAGTTTAAACTAGCTGTAGCAGCAGTACCATTAGTTAAAGTAGCAATAGATGCTACATTAGAAGTAGCATAAGTACTAATACCATTAGATCCACTAATGATACGAGTTACTAATAATGATTGACCACCATTTTGAAAATACTCACGAGCAGCTTGTGATGTGAAGTATTCGTAATAATAGCTACCACTTTTGAAAATATCACCAAATATATTTAAATATTGAGTGTATGTGGTAACATAAGTTGGTACGAATGGACGACCACCTACTGTAGGACCTACAATAGCTGCACCAAGGGCTGGTGGTGCTTGAGTATATAAACTCTGATCGGATTCGATCTGGAATACACCAGGAGAAAGAATAATTTCTGCCATTTTATTTGTAATTGTTTAATTTATATTAGGAATTGCCTAACGATAAATATTTACAAGAACCCGTAAAACGCAGAAATTAATTAAATTAGAACGGAGTTATTTCACCGGTCTGAGCATCGATGTTTCCAACACCGTATTTTGCTTGTAGACCAGAAATTACTTCTTTTTCGCGCTCACCTAACTTTTTAATGTCTTCTAAAACATTAGCTTTTTCGGTTTCAATAAACACGCGGTTAGCGAGATTGTTTTGAAGTTGAGCTTCGATTGAACCAAGTTCAAATACAAACTGGTTGTACTGTTGTTGTAATTCTTTAATAGATTGTAATTCCTCTTCTGTGAGTTTTTTTACTTCTTTTACTTCTTCTGACATATGTTTTGTTTTTTATTTTTCCCAGCGTTTATCAGGACATGCTTGTTGGCCTGGTAAAGGACTGAATATTTTTTTACTTAATGGGCATCCGCATTTTCCACAAACGAATGTATTAATTGCTGTTACATAATTTCTATGTGGGCATTTATCACACGTTGAGGCACGGTATTCAGCTATAACTTGTTGCTCAGGAGTTGGGTTTGCTGCAGCTATCCATGCCTTAGCAATTTCAACTATTTTAAGCATCTTTTTTCTTAGTTGTTTTCTTTTTAGCAGTAGTTTTCTTTACTTTAGCTACTGTTTCTTTAACTTCTTCCTTTACTTCAGCAGCTACTTTTTCAACTGCATCAGGAATGTTGTTGTTGTTAGCATCAGCAATCTTACCCTTCTTCATTAAGAAGAATACAACGGTAGCAGCTACAGCTAATACGAGGATAATTGTTAACATGTTGTTTAAATTTTATATGTTTGATATAAATATATACAAGGTTAAGAAACCATTATTTTTTTAAACCATATTTAATGTAACGATACCAGATACGTTCATGTATGTAGTATTGAAGTGGTTTATACACTAATTCCGCAACACCAAACGCAGCTCCTACTTTAATAGATCCTGATACAGTCCACATAATTATAAATCCAATAAGAGTGCTAATAATGCGATAGCTGATTGTTTTGGCTATATGTCGTTTTTTCTCTACGTGCATTTTATCTTACAATTACTACATCACCTCTCCAAATTACTTCGTTTGCTGTACAACTCATATGGTGTTTATCTACTTCTTGGTTTCTTGATGGGTCCCAGACAGTATCACGAGTAGTATGTGAAGGTATTAAAAATATAACGTTAGAACAAAGACGCTCCTCACCATTAACAAGTATTCTCCAAAACAAATGATTGTCTTGGCACATTGTATTCCATCTAACTTTTACATCTATCATATTCCCATGTTTCGATTTAAATTAATAGCTACAGCCCTATCAACAAGTGGTTCTTTGGGGTCTCTATCGTTTATAAGATAACGAGTTCCTCTGCCAATTCCAAAGACAATTTGATGATATTTTACTCCTATTTTATCAAGTTCTTGTTTTGTAAACAGTTCAAGCTCAGGAGGACGAGCAGTTGTAATCACAATGTGTGCTCCTCTATCGTATTCTTTATTTACTAAATCAATAACGCTTTGAATAGGTTCAGGTTCCGTTGCTTGTAGAGTATCAAACGTTCTGTACTTAACTAAAGTACCATCTATATCTACAAAGCAGGTTGGATATTTCATAGTTTACCCTCTGCCTTCATTTGTTCACGAATCTTAGTAGCTGATATATCATGAATTTCTTGTGGTGGAATGTGCTCAATAATATCATATCCTACACCACGTCCAAATTCAACTGAACAGATATCAGGTATTACAATAACTTTTAATTTACCTGCTTCAATTTCTGTTTTCATTTCCTCAGCAATATTAAGCATAATTTGATGAGGAGTAAATGGGTTTTTATCATTTACCTCTACATCTCTGATAGCAACACACACTTTACCACCTTCATTAATTACTTGGCGAAATAATTCTTTATGTCCTAGATGAAGTGGTTGCCAACGGCCAATAAACAAGGACCACTGTTCTTCTTTTCTAGGTAGTGATGATTTAACGTGTATTTTTTTCTCCCACATATTCTAAAATTTGGTTTTTACAATCTTCAATCTCTAACCATTCTGTATTTAGATATAGAGCTTCATTCTCTGTTGGGTAATCAAAATCACCTACATGGAATTTTTCTCTACCTCTATCTACCTCATAAGTTAAATATACCCACTTTACATTGCCATCCAAACTATTTAAATATTCTCTTGCCTCTTTATATGGGTATACTAGAGCCAATATTACATCTTTATCTGTTGTTGAATTTAGATAATGAGCAATATCACTAGCTCTATTTAAATTTTTAATACGGCCTTCTTTGCTATAGTCTTTATTTTGAAATATATCTCTTAATTGATCTCCATCGATAATTTCAACATTTCTTTCTTGCTTTATAGCATTAGCCAATGTTGATTTTCCACTATGGGGTTGTCCAAATAATACTATAATCATGATTTATCAATTGCTTTATATACATCGTTTATATCAAACATCTCGCTTACATCATTGTAAGGACATTCATGAGCAACACCTTCAAATGAATAATCAAATAGATATGAATCAATCATTTTAGTATTTCCTTTTGGAGGTTTTGCAACTAGATTTACATGCATATCGTATCCGAAATTCTTAGGAGAGGTACCAATCCACAATACAGTTGATTTTAGCTTCATAGCTGCAGCAGCATGTTGTAAAGATGAATCAATCAATACTCGTTTTTCAGATAAAGCTAACATTGAGAATAACTCATGATTTGTCATCGGTTGATTTACAAATTCAACCCCAGGAATAGAGTGGTTTACATGTCTTCCTACTTGAATAATATGATATTTACTAGAGTATTTATCTACTATTGATTGTACAATACCATAAGGCATATCTCGTGTCCAAGAATAAACTGAATCTTGTTGTAATGGACCTCCATTTGAGTGAAGAATCATTACTGGTCTTTCACGACGCCAAGCATGCATTATATCTCTTTGAATAAGATTTGGATATAGAATTGGGGGTTGTTTTTCATATTTTATCCCGAGAAGATCACACCAGTTTTCAATCAGGTGTTTTTTCTTCATAATATGATCTGATTGGAAGTATGGTTCGTGTTTGAATACAATAGTATCTTTATCCTTAATAAAGTCATCATAGAAGTAAGATGTCATTCCTACTCTATACACCCTGTGAATATCAGGATGATTTAGAAATACTTCAGGATATGATACTACAAGGATTAATTTGCGATCAGGATACTTCTTTTTTACTGAGGCAATGAGGGCAGTAGCTGCTACATTTTTTCCTAATCCACCTTCAATATGCCAAACGACATATTTAGTGCTGTTGCTTGATTTGTCTTCCAAAACTGCTAATTTTTCTTCTTTTAATAAATCTGTTTCTGTTTTATATCCAACATTCATAACTTAGATTTTGTAACCGAAATCATTAAAGAACCAACGGTAATTATCCTCTAGAATTCTACAGGCATTAGGTCCTAATACCTCTCTAAAGTCATCTTTTACTGGTTTTAATTCACCTCTAATGATATGATCTCCAAATATACCGTACCACTTATCATCCTCATGTGTTACTTGAGGAATATTTACAAAGTCATGTTTAAAGTAAGGAATCTCAAGATATTCATAAATACGCTTCATTTGCGCCTCTGGATTTAAACATAATTCCTCAAACTTAATAAATAGAATATGTTGATGTGTTCCAGCAACTAGTACTTGGTATAATCTATCCATTGCTGGGCCAATTGGTGGATTATTAGACCACACAAGCATACGTTTGTCTGTAGTGGTGCCTGTTAAATCTCCCCAATTTGCGATGTTGGTTTCAACAAGTGGATTGTTGCGATATTTTTTCTCTAATGAAGAATAAATAGCTCTAACATCACGTATCATGCAGATGATCTTAGGGTTTTCATCATAAGCGTTAATAAATTCACGCTCCATTCCCCAACCTCTAGATTTGTCTACTACGTAAGGTTTGTCTGTAATGTTGTTGTAGAAGCCGTAAATACCATCTTTTAGGAAGCCTTTAAATCCTTGCTCCATTACCTTGGAGTCTTGTGCTTTCCACTCAATACCATTTGAAAACATGGTACGGCATGTAGTTAACATCTCAAACAACCCCGAAGTTGGGGTTGTATGGATGTCTGGGTTTTGACCCAATATATTTTGAATCAGTGTCGATCCAGCTCGTGGTAACGAGCTGTTGTAGAATATTTTCTTAGGCATAACATAATTTTACAAAACTAATTAAATGCTTGGATTAGAATCCGAACATACCCGCGCTACCAGATACTACTTGAGTAATAGTAGTTCCTTGTTGATCAGCAATAGCATCTAAAATTACTGAATCATCTTCACCCCAAGTGGTAATAGTAGAACCAGAAAGTACTACATTATCAGAGTGAACAACATCGAATTTTACTACGCTACCACTTTCAAAAGTACAATTACCGTAAGATACACGGAAATTTACTTGATTAGCACCCAATGGATATTGGTTTGCTACAGCAGTCATGTATGAACCAGTGATAAATTCTGGTGCTGGGTTGAATAATGTGTCCTGTGTTGCAAGGCTAAGTACTGGACTAATTTTACCGAAGATCATGGTTTTATTTTTATTTTATTTTTTAATGTTTTGCGGCAATAAATATCAGCGTTTTTGGAAGAGAACATCAAGTTGGAAAATAGCTCCACCATAAAGGTGTGAAAAGCTATGATATTCTAAAATATCTTCCACTCCAAATCCATATGATTTCATTTTATCCATAATATCACCAATCATTGGTGCACCTTGATTATACTCAACAAGCGATGTTTCTATTAATACAAACTGTGTATTTTTAATTGTTTTTGCACCACCATTTAAAATATCCAATTCTGCGCCTTGTACATCGATTTTAATTAGATCTATTGGGGCTCCATCAAAGTAATTGCGATTATCTAATGTAGTTGTTTGAACCGTTTGAATATCAAATTTACCATCGCCGTACCACTCTGTATTTTCTTTATATAGTGAGGCGCCTGTTGCCACAGGATTAATTTTTTCAACATATAATTCTGCTGTGCCTTCTTTATCTGATAAAGCAACAATATCATATGGTTTTCCAAGTAAACGTAAATACGGCTCACAGTTTTTGTTTGCCTCCACCATCATAAATTCACATAGTGGGAAGCTATAATTTACCTCTTTGGTAAAGTTACCAACGTGTGCTCCAATATCTATTAGCCTTTTGGGCTCAATGTATCTAAATAGTTTATCCATTCGTTTATTCTTGTATCCCAACTCCATCGTGGAGCATAGATTTGTTTTTGTTGCTCTAAATGTAAATTTAACTCCCCATTTTTGAGTTTCCCAATTTCCTCACCCAATATTTTTGCAAATATCTCAGCGTGTTTTTGTTTATCCATTAGATATGGATACATTCTAGCCCATCCCTCAGTTGTCTCTGGTAATGCACCTATATTTGATGTTATTACTCTTAATCCAGCAGATAAAGCCTCAATAACAGCAATACATGATGTTTCCTCAAATGTATTAGGATACGCTAATATATCAAATGTAGGTAGCTCTTTACGTAATTCCTCATTTGGTATAGAGCCTCTATACACTATATTTTTAGTGTTAAGGCATTTATTATATAAATCAGTGTATTTTGGATCTTCAGTTTCCGCGAAATCAGGGCCATAAATCTGACAACTAGAAAACACATGAAGCTCACAATCCTCAGGATTTAATATATCCCACGCCTCTAAAAGTACATCTAATCCTCGATAAGGAGTTGATGTATAACATATTTTTAATTTTTCCTTATTGCCTGTATATCTTTTATCTACACCAATACAAGCGTTTTTAATGACTGTTGTTTTGTAGCCTGGGATTCCAAATATTAATCTATAACGTTCGGCTTGCCAATGAGATACAAATACAAACTGATCAATCATTTCAATGTTTTTAGGATCAGATAGCCATTGTACACCTTGCTGATCGTAGGATAATTGATTCCAATATACTGTTGTTTTATTAAAATCAGCTTGACCAATATAATTGAAAATGGAGAGATGATCGTATTTGCCTGATGTTCTTTTCATCAGCTCCTCAAACATTAATTCAGTACCTCCCATTGGTTTATTAAACGTAGCCATGCTTTTTTATAAAGTTTTGAAAATCACCTTTGAATTTTTTAGTTCCAATGTGGTTAAGAGTCATTGTAGGATCTACCCAACATTTATATCCTAAGGATTTCCATTTGTTACATAGAATATAATCCTCTGAAATTAAATCACCGTTTTCTACTTTAATATCACATACCATTCTATGTTTTTCACCCTCACTTGTATACTCGTCACTCATAGCCCATAGCTTTTCTAAAGCAAATCTGCTTATTTTAAGGAAGCCTGTTCCAACACCATCTACCTGTATTAATTTTTTATCCTCAGAATACTTAAGCTCTTTATCCATTAATTTAATGGTGTAGCCTTCATTTTTATCACTTTTCTTTACTAATGCTCCTCCAACAAACGGCTCTGGTCGCTCAAGTAAAGTAAAGAACCACTCAGGTTGCCATTCAGCATCTGAATCTATAAAGAATAGATCATCATATTTACCATCTATTGCTAGCTTGAATAAGCTATTTCTAGCACGCTGAATTAGAGAATCGTATGATGTATAGATAGCGTGAACAAATATATTTTTTTCATAGGACATTTTTACTGTCCCAAGTAAACTATTTGCAAACCACACATCTATTCTACCATCGTAAGAGGGTGTACCTATCAAAACTCTTCGCATAACTATAATATAATATATTTTATTTAATTATCCAACTTTTTCCTCAAGCACCTCTACTCTTTGTGTTAACTCTTGTATTGCAGCAATAATTGGTGCAATTAATTCCTCGTATGTTAAACGATAGGCATCTTTATCTTTATCATGTCCTAAAGCATCAAACTCAACGTTCAACTCTTGAAGTGATTGTTTTAATTCTTGAGCAATCAAACCATAGCTCTTCTTAGTTCCTGCAAGTGTACCATCTTTTTGGCCATATTCGTAGTTACATTCTCTAACGTATGTTTCACGGTTGTCCCAATTGAACGATACTGGTCTTAATTTCTTAATGAGGTTAAGACCTAAATTCTTTGGTAAAGATTCAATATTTGTTTTATCGCGATAGTCAGAAACGTTAGACCAAGCTGCATATACGCAGTTGCATATGTTATTGCCTGAGTTACCCCAAACTGTATGGCCAGTTGTTGCTGATGTTAGAGCACAATGTCCAACAGCTATTGTGTTATTAACAATAGCATCTACTTCAAATTCTAGCGCTTGAGCACAGAATCCAACAGCGGTATGGCAGTTTCTATCGTTTCCATTACCTATCAATCTCATAGCACCATAACCAAGAGCTGTATTTCTGATACCTGTAGTTCTACAAAAGAGAGCACATCCTCCAACAGCAACGTTACACGTACCAGTAGTATTACAGAATAAAGAATCGTTACCAACTGATGTATTCCAACATGCTGTAGTATTATTAGCTAAAGCAAAAGGACCAATTCCAACGTTTTGATTACCAGAAGTATTACTACCTAAAGCAGATATACCTACACCAACATTTCGACATCCTACTGTATTGCAAATTAAAGCAGAAAATCCTACTGCTATGTTATTATTACCTGTTGTATTAACACATAAAGTATCACTACCCATTGCTATATTAGCATATCCAGTAGTATTAAGTTTTAATGCTTGATGGCCAATAGCAACGTTGTTAGCACCAGTAGTGTTAGTTGCTAATGCACAAAAACCAACTGCTGTATTTGGTGTACCAGTAGTGTTACTTCTTAAAGCACAGAATCCTACTGCTGTGTTGTTTGATGCTGTATTACATCTTAACGCATAAGCACCCATAGCTACGTTTGCTGTACCAGTATTATTAGCTCTTAAAGCATCAATACCAACTGCAGTATTATGATTTACAGTAGTGGAATATAATGCATTATGACCAATTGCTGTATTACCTAAACCAGTTTGGTTGCC
>Ga0315901_10005497_pt1 | contig 15418 bp, 8 predicted proteins | sample LakEriMetagenome_10_FD_203761 | JGI IMG/M metagenome (GOLD analysis project Ga0315901, IMG submission 203761) | Freshwater fungal communities from buoy surface, Lake Erie, Ohio, United States - Buoy 2 MA116 | ecosystem: Environmental > Aquatic > Freshwater > Lake | place: USA: Lake Erie, Ohio...
TCCATTCGCCACAGCGAATTTCACCTGCCGGACGATCTGTTCGTAGATTGCGACGCCGTTGTCCGCATCGATCGAGAAAAACATAATCCCACCCTCAGAATCCTCCGGGGAACACCGCGAGCGAAAATTCAGGTGTTCTTGTGTGCTAGGTAAATAGTACACTAATTCGCACGCGCCGTCAAGAGAACTTTCGAAAAAGCCGCGGAGTCGGGCTCGGACGGCGAGCGGGTTCGAAGACGACCCAGCCGACAAAAGTCCATTTTTGTTTCCGTGAGCCTGAGGCAGACTCTTACAGATGCGGGTTGTGCTTGCGGAGGAGATTTCGACCCGTTTTGAGGGTTCGATTTCGGGGCGCCAGCGGATCGTTCATGGCCTCAAGCTCCCAGCAGCAATGCAACCCGTAAACATCGATCAGGTCCATCGATGCATTGGTTTCGCCGATGAGGGAATGGGTGATGGAACCGACCAAGGCAATTCCATCTCGGATCGCAAGCTCCCCTTGCGGTTGGTCAAATTCGTACTTCACTGCATACAAACGAACATGCTGATGACGCGGCAACCAAAACAATTCGCGGCTTTCCAAAAAATGCAATCGATCGGGAGAGCAACGCAGTGGGCTCTCCGAGACCAGCCAGTGGGCTGTTTTGGCCAGGGCGAGAAAATCCTCACGCTGGGATGCAGCGGGGATGCGACTCTCGAGGCCGATCTCCTTCAACACCAATTGAGTTTCATAACTTCGATTGACATCCAGGCAACGAGCTACCAGCGCATCGATCTCGCCCTGGTCTCCGAGCGTCGCCCGCATCACTTTGGCGAGAAAGGGAATCGATGGGTCGGGGTGGGCATCACCCAGCCGAAGGATAGTTTGGCAATGGGATTCCTCGAGCAGCGGAGCTGTGCAAATCGCTGCCCGTGCGAACTCCATCGAGCGTTGGCTTTGCGGATGCAGGTAGCTCTTCAGTTTCTCCATCCCTACCGGCGCGTTGAATGCGTGTGGCTGCAACTGCTTTGTCGTCGCGATATGATCGCAAAGTTTTAGAAACGCCAGGCAACAGCGTCCCGAAGGCAAATGCTTGGCCAGCGATTGCAAGAAAGGTTTGATATACGGATGCTGATCGCGAAACGCATCAAAGATGGTGAGCCAAGCGGGGTCATCGGCTGCGATTCGAAACGTGATCGCTTTGTAGATCACGGAGACATCTTCTTTTTGTCGGTATTTGGCTAGCACCGATAGTACGCTGAGAAGGTCGTGCGTGTCGTGCGGTTTTCCGGAGAGCGCATCGGTCGCATACCAACGAAGCCATTGGAGTCCGTCGTCGATGATCGCCTGTTCCGCTTCGCGAGTTTTCGGCGTCGAAAACAGCTGGGCGATAATCTCCAAGGGGCGTCCATCCGATGTCGTATGCAAAGCCTCATTGGAGTGAAGGGCATCCAAGGCGCGACATATTGCAGCGACTTCGGCTTTTGTCGCAACCGTGTGCCCCCGAAACTTCTCGAGTGCTTGGCGCAGGCTACCACCTTCCAAGCACCATTGCTCAAGAGCTTTGCAAAACAATTGGGAAGGATCGTTCATCGAAAACTCTCTCGTACCGAAGCATTCGCAACCGATGGAGCGAATTCCCTGCCCGCCCGGAAGTTTCCCTTCTGACCGGGATCAATCTACCACGGCCGATTTGCGGCGACCACAAGATCCTTAAAAAACCGCCAAGAGGGTTTTTCGATGCGCGTTCCGATAAGTCAGGCAGCTCTCGGCGATTTCCGGACTACCGAATCACTGGTTGACCATATCCTCAAGCTGCCGGACGGTGGTGTGGGTCAAGAAGCGCCGGGACACGAAGTCGCTCAATTCGCTGAGATCGGATAGATAATCATGAACTTTTACGCCGAGAAGCTTGCGTTCCATCCGCCCCGATTCATCGGTCGCGACCTCGTCGCCAATCGCGTCGGGATCGAGCAGTCGGAGCGACGCCCGGCAATCGGTAATCCGTTTGCGTTGCCGGACCAATTCCGTCTTGTCCCCGATATTGAAAGCATCCAGATGGGAAACGATCTGCATGAACTGAAATGCGAGCCCGCGCGGATTGGATTGGTCGACCACGAGCAAATCGAGGACCGGTCCAATCTCGTAGCTCATCAAGTAGCGATAACGATAGGTCATCGAGCTGTCGCAAATATCGAGCATGGATTGGAGCAACTGCCGATAGTTGCGATGGACAGGAACCAAGAGGCTTTCGATCAAACGCAGCAGGTTCTGACCTCGCTCGATTCTTCGCCCCAAGTCGAGAAAGTGCCAGCCCGGTCCTCGCGTCATGCTTTCGGAGGCTAAGCCGGAGAACGCGGATAGCAAGCTGATGATCTGGTTGAGGATCAGAAGCGTGTCCCCCATGCGATCGCGAGGGTTCGCCCAGGGGATCAGAACGGAGTAGTCGAGTCGGCTGATGATTTGAAACGAATCGAGGCTGAGTCGATCTCGGATATTCTCGGCATTGCGAAGGATTCCTAGCACAGCGGCCGCGATTCCGTCGGGTTTGCTTCGATCGAACAGGAAGTCTCTAACCGCGGATCGCATGGCGTGCATCGCGATCTCGGGGGAGTCCGCCACAGGTTCATTTTCCAATCCCGTGCTCTCGGCCAACGCCCGAACAACTTGCCAATGGGCTCCGAGCACATCGCTGGAAAGCTCCGATGTCAGTTGGCTGGTGCAGTATCGGGCGTGCCGCGTCATGAACTCCGCCCGCTCGGCGAATCGGCCCAACCAGAACAAATGTTCGGCGACGCGGCTCGGAAGATCCATCGCGGATCGCTTTAATTCGACCGATTGCTTCCCGCCTGTCAGCAGGCTGATCGGTTTGACAACATCCTTGCTCGTTACCCACACGTCTTTGCTCATGAGCCCGGAGACCAGGCTTTCATCGAGTTTGTCTGCGGTATCGGCGACGCGAGCAACACCACCTGGCATCACTTCGATCTTGTCTCGATGGGCGCACGCGAAGAAGCGGAATACGGTGGGCCAAGCGACGATCCGATGGTGGACCCAAGCGGGTGCGTACCCATACTGAACGGGTCGCATCGCGACAAATGCCCAAGGCTGTGCCCGAATGGAGTTCATGAATCGCTCGCGCTCCGTGCCATGGAGTTCACGGCCGATGACCTGATGGGCTGAATGGCGGACGAAAGCATCGCGGATGATCAATTGGTCGAAGTGCTCGAGCACGTACTCAAGTCCTTCCCGATCCCCGCACCACCATGAGGGAACACTCTCGAGCTTGAGCGGTTCACCGAACAGTAGCTGACATAACTTGGGCAGCAGCGATAGCAAGGCAGGGCTTTCACCCCAACCGGTGCCGATTGCGTTGGCCATGTAGACCCGATCCTCGCGCGACGCTTGGGTCAACCCGGGTACCCCATCGCTTCCGGTCGGATCGAGTTCCAGCGGATCGCATTTGATATCCGCCAGGCGCCGCAGAATTCCATCGATGCGAACCAGACCGCCGAGCGTTTTGAGATAGACGACTCCACCTCGCACCGTCAAGTCGGCGGTTTGCGTGAGGCTGTATCCGAGGTAACGCGCGAGATAGGCATCCTCAAAGTAGGTTTGGCTTTGCACGCCAGGTGAGAGAAGGGCGATTCGAGGATTTTTTTCCTTGGTGGGAAGGGATTCCTGAATCGATTGCCTCAGCGCGGAAAAGAATCCTGCCAGCCGCTCGACCCGCATCGATTGAAAATCGTCCGAGAGCAGCCTCGACATGGCAAGGCGATTTTCAACTGCATGGCCACAGCCGCTCGGGCCTTGCGTGCGATCAGCGATGACAATCCATTGCCCTGACGCGGTTCGTGCGACCTGGGCCGCATACAAGTGCAGCATGCGTTGACGATGCCCTTCGGTGCGGCGAGCTGCCCTCAGGTATCCAGGTGCGCCATACACGAGGGCTGGCGGCAGGTAACCATTCCGCAAAAGTGCTTGTTTCCCGTGGACATCCGCCAGAATCAAATCGATCAGGTGCATCCGTTGGCGGATTCCATCGGCCAAGGTCCGCCAAGCTTCGGGTTCCAGAACTACCGGAATCGGATCGAGTTCCCACGAGTGCGGAATTCCTGACTTGATCAATTGTCCGGTGGACGCGGGCGGATTGTCCTGAAGCGATTGCTTGGTCGCACGCCATCGCGCAGCGGCTTCGGGGCTGGAGAGGACGGGTTCGAGCCCCATGAGTCGGCGGTACGCCGGGCGAACTTGCCGCATTGGGCCAAACAACTCGTCATAATGACCGTCTGGGCAACGGTAGCTGGCGAGGTCGTGGGCGAGAAGCTCGGCGTCCGTGCTGGGTGGCTCTGGCATGTCGTTCCGACGGATCCTGGAGGAATGAGACGGGTCGAATTATAGGGGGAGATCGGCCAATCCCCAACCGGAGCGGCCCTGGAAACCTCGCCCATGCGGATAAGGCTTCGCTTCTTTCCCCGCGGAGGCCGATGGATTAAACTCTCGACTTCTAGAAACGTATCCTTCCAGCCTTTCGTGAGAACGCAATGACACGGGCCGTCCGCATTCAATTGTCCATCATGATGTTTTTGCAGTTCTTCATTTGGGGTGCTTGGCTGCCGCAGAGTTTCGGATACTGGGAAGGGGTACTCGGGTTCACTCCCTGGCAAGCGATGATGCTCGACATGGCATTCCCGATTTCCGCGATCCTGGCGATGTTTTTTGCCAACCAATTCGCGGATCGCAATTTCGCGGCAGAGAAATTTCTCGCCTTCAGCCATTTGATCGGCGGCGTGGCTCTGTTGGCTTTCGGTTTCCTGGCTCGTAGTTTTCTCGCGGCCAAGGTAGGCAATCCGGATGCGGCCGCGAACTTCTGGCTCTTCTTCGGGTGCATGGCGATCCATTGTTTGTTCTACGTCCCGACGATGAGCGTGACCAACACGATTCTGTTTGCGGCCGCGACGAATCCGCAAAAGGACTTTGGTCCTATTCGGTTGTGGGGAACGATCGGCTGGATCGCTGCCGCCTGGCCCTTCATCTTTATTTTGACCGACTGGGGCAAGGTTCCTGCGATGAGCGAGACCTCGGGGTTGACCGAATGGCTTGGGAAAGCGATGGGAACACCTCTCTCAGGGGATGCATTGAATCTCGGCAAGAGTTGGACCTTTATCACCGCGGGAGCCGCCAGCTTGATCTTGGCGGTACTCAGCTTGAGCTTGCCCCACACTCCGCCGAAGAAAAATGTGGAAGCAGGAAACTCCTTGGCCTGGGTAGAAGCCCTGAAGACTCTCGTGGCGAATCCCTATTTGATGGTTCTCTTTCTGGTCACGGCAATCGATGCAACGGTGCACGATGGCTTTTTCTTTTTTGCATTCACCTACATCGGAAAAGTGGGGGTCGCTCAGAACTGGGTTCAAGCGGCGATGACCGTCGGCCAATTGGCAGAGATCGTCACCATGCTGTTCCTTTCTTTTGTACTGGTTCGTCTGGGCTGGCGTTACACCATGGCGATCGGGGTCTTTGGACACACCGCGAGATTTTTGATCTGGGCTGCGATTTATCCTCTGGCTGGCGATGCCTGGGTGCCTTGGGTTGCGGTAGCCGCGAACGTCATGCACGGGATTTGCTATGCATTTTTCTTTGCAACGCTTTATATCTTCGTCGATAAGGTTTTCCCGAAAGACGCGAGGACCAGTGCCCAAGGGCTGTTCAATCTGCTCGTCTTTGGAATCGGACCCATCGCATCGCGTTTCGTTTGGCGCGCGTTGAACAATCAGTACACGACTCAAGTCGGAGACAACGCGATCACCGACTACAAGACTTTGTTGCTGTTCCCAGCCGCCGCTGCGGCGATCGGAGCCTTGCTGCTCCTGTTCGCGTTCCATCCCCCCAAGTCGATCTCGACAGAAGCCGATGGACCATCCGAAGCGCCTCACTAGAGGACCGGATGCGAGGCCAAGTCGAACTCATTCCTGTTTTTTCGGAGCATCGGCCTTCGGTGGCTTCAGGGTGCGATTCTGCAGCATCGCTTGTTGCAATTGACGCTGGATCTCTTCGAAGGGGACCAAAATCGAAGGCACGGCGCGTTCGAGCCGCTGGACTTGGGGCATGTGCATGTGCTGGTGAACAACACGATCGACTTCCTCCTCGATCATGATGAGCCAGGCAGGGATCTCGAGCCCTACGCCGGTTGGCTCACGCATCATCAAGTGCGCTTCCTGGACCAGGAGTTCAAATGCACGGCTTTCCCCGCGATCGTTGGATCGCAGTTGACGCATGGCGGGTCGGATCAGCGCGCGCATGCGATCAATCGCCATCGGTTTGACGAAACGTTCGTTGAGTCGATCAGCGACGGTAGGCATTTTCATCGCATAGAGTTCCTGTAGCCGCGCGAGTTTCTCCAAGTACTGGTCGGCCTCCCGCGAGACTCGGTCCGACAGGGCTCGGCGCCATTGCTGGGCCGATTGCTGGCAACCGTTGTGGACCAGGACCTCGTGAGCCCAAAACACCGGCTTGAGATTCCAGCACACGCGGTCATAGCGAACGCGCAATCGCAGAAAATCGAGCAGCATGTACAGCATTTCTCCCCGATCCGACTGAGTCGTGGTGCTGTTGTAGTCCTTATACTCCGTATAGTGATCGATGATGGCTTCGAAAACAACAGCGAGCCATCGTTGAGACTCCTCAACGTTGATGTCTCCCCGCTCGATTGCGTCGAGCAGCGGTTGAATTTCTTCGCTGTCCTGGTTGACCATCGCGTTTTCGAGCCAGGAGCCAACTCCTTGATGAAGGATCGCTCGGACGCTGGACAATCTCAGAAAGCCCTGCGTAAAAATCCCTTTGCCGTACGTCTGGATGAAGTTTGACAACTGATTCCAGGTGGCGGTTCCTTCGACGGTCTCGAGAACACTCAAGCGGAGAGTGCGCGAGTGGGACAGCCAACTCGACAGCAGTATCTCGGTAAGTTGCTCCAGGAGGGGCACGAGGACTTCGCTATCGGGTTCGGGCGGGTTTTGGTCGACGATGCTATCGAGTTCCATCGATTGCCATGTTTGGGCATCGATCGGCCGCTCCGAATGGGATTGCGTCAATCGCAATCGCGAACTGCGTTTGGTTTTCGGCGACGCGGCTTGCCATTGATACGCGTTGCGAATCAACCCCCGGACCATGGCTTTGAATGCGTTTTGGAAAAGCTCATCGAACTCGGTCACCGCCCCGTGCCCGACGGGATGCTGGTGCTCCATGTGCCGAGCGGCATCCACAAGTCGACAAGCGTGATAGTAGAATCCTTGGCGAGGCAGCCATGTGAGCAAGTGCGTCAGTGCGCGGCGACGGACCCGCGCGACGAGAATTTCCCGTGGGTCGCCGCCACGGGCTAGAGAAACGTACAGCAATCGCTCATTGCGGATGGCCGTGAGGAACTCCGTGAAGGAGGTTTCCACTGCCTCGCCATGACCGGCCATCATGTCGCCATACAACTTGACGGTCAGCAGTTCATCGGTTGGGAGATCGCGCAAAAGGGGTTGGATACTGTCGCGATTGTCGGAATGGGCCAACAGCGAACCGAGGAGCATTCTTCCTGAATCCGCGGTCTCAACCGCCGCCGCGAGGATTCGTTCCATCAAGGATTCCTTGACCACCCGTTGTCGATCGTAGCGGGTCATCGAGTCGGTATCGGTGCCACCCTTCGCGATTGCGAATCCGCGGACCTGATCCAAGAGTACGATCAAACCGTCGCGGTTTTGGAGGCATTGCTCGGTCCATCGGTGAATCGCTGAGAGGATGCGTTGTTTGCGATCCAACGTATTCGGGGTTGATTGTGCGGGGGTGAGGAACTGCGTCGATTGGGCGACCAGTTTCCACATTTGGGCGAGAGCCGACAGAAATGTGAGGTGCTCGCCGATCCGCTTGGATTCGGCGCTCAACTCTTCGTTGGTACCATCATCCTGCTCGAAAAGGGGCCCTTCGACTCCGTCGTCGGTGCTATCCTCGTAGGTAACTCCTTCCCAGGCTGCGTTGAACTTTGCGTCCTCATCGTTGTGACCTGCCGCTCGCCGTTTTTTCCCCTTGCCCGTAGCGAGTTGGAATTGGGGTGGAGTCCAGAACGACTCACCGTTGGCCTCGAGATAATCGAAAAATTTCTCGACCAACTCCCACATGCGCACGTGTTCGCTCTCATCGCACTGGCACGGCGACTCGTTGGTTTCCGACGAGTTCGTCGGGTACGTGTGCTCGAACAACCGTTCGAGCCACATGCGGGCGAGATCCGAGAAAGAGGTGTTGCCTCTCTGCAATCCGACTCGATCGATGCTGTTCAGCCAATGGACGAGCAAGGCCATGCAACTGACGAAATCCCCGCGATCGAGGAGGGCTTCGATAACCAAGGCGTAGGCTTTCGGGGAATCGAACAGTTCCGCATGCGGCGTCCAGAACTTGAGGTCACCAGCCGCGACACCTCCTTGATTCCAAAGTCGTAGGGCTCGGGCGACCATTTGTGAGGATTCGAGTGTTTCGTTGGGGTCGGTGGCGTGCACATCGCTCACCTCATGCGCGGCGAATTTTCGCCACCATTGCGAGATGCGGTGGAATCTCGCTTCAGTCGCTTCGCAAAGGATCGCATCATCGCAGGCAGCAGCCTCTCGCCAGACGCGAGCCAGCAGCGCGAAGAGTTGTTCCATGATTTGCACCAACTCGTGGACCCGTTCGTCGGGGACGGTGGCATCGGTCCCGATAAAGCGGGGGAAGTTTCCTGCGAATCCGAGAATATTCCATGGGTCCACCAAGGCTCCGCACTCGATTCCTCTCTGGATCAGGTCGAAGATTTGCTCGGGGATTTCGGCCGCTTCGCGAAGTTCCTCGCGCCGAAGTTTCTGGTTGCCGATCGTCAGGAGGCAATCGATTCGGCATAGGATTCTCGCCGAGGGAACCTGAACATCATCCGATTCATCCTTGGCCGCCGTAGCGCTCCCCATGCGGGCGAAAATCCTCGCTAGCTGGACCCGTTCCACCTGTGCCGCTCGCAGTCGGGCCAGGTTCGTATTGAGTTCCTGGCGGGCCCCTCCCAGTGGTTGTCTTCGAATTGCCGCCTCCGCGCGCAATCGCTCGCGATGGGGACCATCGAGCCGGTCCAGGAATTCCGCATAAAACGCATCGCGATAATTCGCAATGTGCGAAAGGAGCCCAACAAGGGTTGTGTTGGAGGAGAATGCGTTTGCCGATCCGCCCGAGATTCCCGACGCCATCAACATGGTTCCCGATAGCACCACCGCAGCCTCGACCAACGACTGTTCGTACGGAAGGTCGCTGTGCTGTTTCACGCGGGCCAAGAGCGCATCGATCGTCACCTGTTGCAGCACGAATCGTCGATAGGTCCCCGACTGATCCATCAGATGCGGATCCCACTGACCAAAATAGTAATTGGGACGCTTGTTGACGGGATGGTCAAAGTCGTAAGCTCGCGGATCCAGGGCCAGTTCGTCGAGCATGGCAGGATCGAACTGAGCATCGCGCAGGATTCCATTCGAAGTTTGGCGAAGAATATCGAGGGCACGCGTGATGATGTCAAAATACGGTCCGTATGCGACACCGACATCGCGAATATAAAGCGGGATAGGTCGCAGCCACTCATGGGAATAAGGCTCCAGACGGCGCCCCTCCAGGACCGCGACGGGACGGTATCCAACGTAGTCGTTCAAGTGCCGAATGGCCCCCGAAACGATGCGCCCAACCTCTTCCCAGGGACCGCCCTGTTGCAACACGGCCTCGACGGCACGTCCGAGGAACAGGCCGTTGAGCAGCCCCTCGGGCTCTTGGTGGAACAGCAAGTCGCTATGGAAGTCGAGGTAGTCTGGCAACAACACTTGCCACACCAGATGCATCACATGCTCGGCCTGGTCGGATTCCCGAAAAGCCTCTTTGGAGGCCTTGAGCTGTTGGAGATAGTCCTGAAGTTCATTCCAGATCGCCAGCCAGGGGGGGAGCCCGGCGTAGGGAGAAAAGCGATCGGGCGTGCCGGCTAAGGTCCGCCCGTAGAGTCGATTCATCGTCGACAAGAATTTTGGATCCGATTTGCCCGATGAAAAGTTCAGATAGCCCAGTACCTGAAGGAGATCTTCATCGTTGCAGGCTTGAGGTCTTTCGTTCTTCACCCAGATCCCCAGTCACCGTCCCTGCGGTACGCGACGCCAATGCCATCCTTCCCGATCCATGCCTTCCTGATTGAAGGGCTAAATCGTAAATCCGACTGTCCTTTCGCGAAAGTGCTTTTGCAGTCCCTACGACCCATTCATTCGTATCTTTCAACCCCATCCAGCCAATCACTTTCCCCTCGATTCCCGGGTCGCTTGGGATCTTCTGGAGTAAGCTTCCGCAGCGATTGAGCCCATTTCTCGCAGGAATAACCCATGGAACGCACTCGCCCCCGGCGAAATCCGGCAACCAAAGGATCCGTCCAATCCTCCCCAAGCCATCTTTTGGTCGATGCGGCGATCGTCTCCCGGGACCTTCTCGAAGCCAGGATTGAATCCTCGTTGGATCGGGCCGAGGCATGGCTGGCAAACTCCAATCGTCAACGTGCGTCCGATCCCCCCGCGGTCGAGTTGTCAGTGGTAATCCCGTGCCTGAACGAAGCCGATACGGTGGCTACTTGTGTCAGCAAAGCCAAATCCGCCATCGAGCGTCTTGGAGTCGTCGGAGAAGTGATCGTCGCTGACAATGGAAGTTCGGACGGTTCTCGGAACCTGGCCGAGCAAGCCGGAGCGCGGGTCGTGCCTGTCGCTCGGAAGGGTTATGGCGCGGCCTTGATGGGCGGGATCGAGGCGGCCCGCGGTCAATTCGTGTTGATGGGAGATGCCGACGACAGTTACGACTTCACACAAATAGAACCGTTCTATCGCCAACTCATCGAAGGGAAAGACCTCGTCCAGGGATGTCGGCTTCCCAGCGGTGGTGGCCGAGTTTTGCCTGGAGCGATGCCTCCGCTCCATCGCTGGTTCGGTAATCCTGTGCTTTCCTTTCTGGTCCGCACGATGTTTCGGACTCCCATTCACGATGTGTATTGCGGCATGCGGGGCTTTCGCAAGGACTGGCAGCAACGTCTCGATCAGCGCTGCACCGGCATGGAGTTTGCGACTGAAATGATCATCAAGGGGACTCTGTTCGGAGGAAAGATCGGAGAGGTTCCGATCACGTTGCATCCCGATGGCCGCGTGAATTCGCGATCTCACTTGCGGACCTTCCGGGATGGATGGCGGACACTCCGATTCTTTTTGTTGCTGAGTCCGCGTTGGACCTTTTTGCTACCGGGAGGGTTGTTGGCGTTCCTCGGCATCGCACTGTGCTTGATGGCATTGCCCCAACTCATGATTGCTGGGGCGACGTTGGACGTTCATACGCTGCTGATTGGAACGCTCTCGATTCTCGTCGCATCGCAGTGGGTGTGGTGTGCGGTCCTCGCCAAAACTTTCGCTATCTCCGAGGGGATCCTGCCGGAACATCCCTGGGTAGCGGCATTCAATCGCGTCCTTCCTCTCGAGAGACTTTTGATGGCATCGTGCGCGATGATCGCGATGGGCGTAGGATGCATAGGATGGGTTGCCTTTTCATGGGCAAATTCAGGATTCGGGCCATTGGAATACGCGCGGACCCTGCGATGGGTAATCCCAGGCGCTGGGCTGGTGGCCTTGGGTGTCCAGTGTGTCGCCAGCAGTTTTTTGATGAGCGTGCTGCGAATGGCTCGCACGCGATAACGAGTTCATGGTGCGTCACCCATTATTCGTTCGCGTCCTCCTGTGCATGATCCCCGGTGCCGCCGCGTTTGTCGCTGCTGCGTTGGTCTCGATATGGGTACCGGCGTATCCGAACCTTCATGACGATTTCGGAAACCTGCTGGTGGCCGACACTCTTTGGCACGGGCGTCTAAGCAATCCGACTCCTCCCTCGCATGTGGCGCTGCAGACATTTCATGTCGTGGTCGAACCGACCTACGCCGCCAAATTCCCGATCGGCGCAGGCGCTATGATGGCGTTGGGGAAACTGGTGCTGGGCGAGTGGTATGCGGGGATGTGGATTGCGGCAGGAATCGCGTGCGCCTCGCTGACTTGGATGCTGCTCGCTGTAATGCCTAAACGATGGGCATTGGGTTTCGGCATGTTCGCCGCTCTGCATCCGATGTGGCAGACGGGATGGTCCCAAGAGTATACCAACGGTTGGTTGGCCGTAGCCGCCATCGCGATGGTCGTCGGAGGCTTGCTTCGAATCCAGCGGGCGGGAGCGGAGATTCCTTGGACTGCTCCCTTGGCCGTGGCTCTCGGATTGGTACTGGGAATTTTTTCGAGGCCTTTCGAAGTCGCAGTTCTTTCCACGATTCTGGGCGGATGGATTGCGAGTGGATTGATTCGAAAAGGCTGCTTTGCGAGGATCTCTTTCTGGCGAGCGATCGCGCCGGCAGTCCTCGTTTTGTCCCTCGGTCTTGGTCTGCAGGGAGTGGTCAACCAAAGCGTAACCGGCACTTGGCTCAAACTTCCGTATCAATTGCATGAGGAGCAGTACGGGGTTGCACCGGTCTTTGTGTGGCAGAAACCGCATGAGCCTACGCTCGGACATCGATTTGAAGAGCTTGCCCAGTACCATCGTCGTAGTTCGATGGCATGCTATACGAATGCCGCCTCGTGGCCTGGGTACGCACGCTTACTGGAAAAACGCACTGCGCAGATGGCAAGCCATTGGGGATGGATGCTCGCCGTATTTCCTCTCGCGATTGTCGCCGTGCCGCGTCTGCGAGCGCGCTATGGGATGATCCTGGTCGCAGCACTGATCGCGCTGGGGGGCATCAACGGAATTCCATGGGTGTCTCATACCTACGTGGCCCCCCTGATCCCACTGGCATTGCTGCTGTCTGCTATTGGGGTACGCGCGGCGGTTTCTGCTCTGGCACATCAAGGCGACGATTCACCCTTGGGTGGGGGGCAGCGACGCCGGCGACTTCAGTCCATGGCCATCTTCGGATTGCTCGCGATGCAGGCTGTCGGATTGGTCTTCGCGACTCGGAGTATGATTTCCTCCTCCGCAAACGAACCGGCTGCATGGTGTGTTCGCAGAGCCCAGGTTGAATCGGAACTGCTTCAGAAGGGTGGGGATCAACTCGTGATCGTGCGCTATGCAAACGGTCACGATATCCACCACGAGTGGGTATTCAACGGTGCGGATCCAACCAGTTCTCCCATCGTATGGGCCCGATGGGACGAATCGCTTCTCGAACAACTCGTGATCGATTACCCCGCGCGGAACGTATGGGTTTTGGATGTGGCCACCGACGATTCCTATCAGATATTCGCGTACCAACGAAAAGATCCATCGGAGCGAACCGATGGATCTCTATCGATGATCCCTTGAAAGGGTGAATTTCAGTTTCTAGTTTCCGCCGAACGGATCGTCCGAAGCCGCAGGGGGAGCGGAGCCGAATGGGTCATCTGATGCTGGCGGCTCACCTTTTTTCGAATCGGCTGGCGCATCGCCGAAAGGATCGTTGTTGGACGGCGCAGGAGGCTTCTTGGCCTCTGGCATCGGAGTTGGAGTTCCCTTGCTGAGATCCAAACCGGGAGCGAACGGATCATTCGCTGCAGGGACTGGAGTCGGCGGGGCATCAGAGGATCGAGGCGGGATGAGCGGAGCACGGCGAGATTCTTCGTACCGCAGTCGCTGCATCTCTAGGTATTTGTCGCGAGACGCCAACCGTGCCTGGCGACGAATCGACTCGATCGCACATCGCGCTGGACCTTGAACTCTCTCGAGCGCCTTGCCGACGTTGACGACCTTCTGACCATTGATTTCCAGATCGGCTGCGGTTTGAAAGTCATCCATACCGGCAGTGGTATCGCCACTGAGTGCCGAAAGACACAGACCGCGGTAGTAATAGGCGCGGGGGTCTTTGCTGCCTGCCGCAATCGTTTGATTGAGCAGATCCTGGGCTCGCGCTACATCGCCTCGATAGTACGCATGGACGGCATGTCCATACGTATCGTCCAGAGGGTCCTGGCCGTACACTGCCGTGGTCGCGGCGAGCCCTACAAGAAAGAGTAACAATGTGGTAAATCGAAGTTGCATGAGTTCAATTCCAAAAAGTCAGGGACCGATACACTTGCCTCCCATGGTAGTTCCCCCCGAATCGAGTGCAAACGCGTTCAGCCGCAAAATTGGCGGAACCCACCCGGCTGGATTTTTCGGGATTTTCGGAGGCAATTTCCCAGGATTAGGGACGAGCGGTCGAACTAGGGACATGCCAAGGTTGCCGTGACTCACGGCCGAAAGGAACACCGATGGTCGGGAATTCTCGGATAATCCAAGGAATTCAGACGTTTTCAGCCCAGTGCTGGAACGCCTTCTCGCTGATCATTCTGCTTGCGGTGGCGGCGACCATCCCCATTTTGCAACTGGCCAGTTTGGGCTACATGCTGGAGTCTGCCGGTCGACTCGCCCGCGGGATGCCTGTCAGACGTTGCTTTCCTGGTGCGGCGATCGCTGGCGCGATGGTTTCCGCGGCTCTATGGATCGGACTGACTTGGTTGCCAGTCTGGCTTGTGACGGACCTGGCATACTCCGCCGAGTTGATCGAACCCGGTTCGCTCCGAGCAGAGAGGTTTCGGCTAGGGGCTCGCATTTTGGCGGGTGTGTGGGTGATGTGGTCTGCATGGGCCCTCTTTCGGGGGGGGCGGTGGTGGCACTTCCTGTGGCCTGCGCCTATTCGTTTCGCAAAATCCATTTTTCGATCGGAGAACTGGCGAAACGTCGAGGATCGGTTGTGGAACGGACTCGTTTCGCTCCAGATCCCTCGGCTCATAAAACTTGGACTATTCGGCACGCTGGCGTCGCTGGTTTGGCTCTTTCTTCCCGCTCTGCTGATGATTGTCGCTTTAACCAGTCCGGAAAGTGGCCCGCTAGGGCTCATCGGATTCCTTGGGGCGTTGGGGATGGGATGGGTTCTTTTGTACTTGCCGTTTTTACCGATCCAAATGGCTCGTGACCATCGATTCCTTTCCGCATTTGATCGCAGAGGGATTCGCGGTGCGTTCCGTCGCGCGCCGTTCGCATTCTTGATTGCGGTCGTTGGCCTGGTCGCTTTGTCGCTCCCATTGTATCTGTTTCGTATCGAGGCAATCCCCCCTGAGCTATGGTGGATTCTCTCGCTGTTCTTCGTGGCGCTGATTTTCCCCACCAAGCTCTTGGCCGGATGGGCTCTGCGGCGCAGTCTGGCTCGGGAGAAGGATTGTCATTGGCTCCTGCGTTGGTTGGCTTGGACGCCGCTTGTGGTTTCTCTCAGCCTCTACGTCGGCGTCTTGTACTTAGCGAAATTCGCTTTGTGGGAAGGCGCAGCAAGCATCCTACTGCAGCACGCTTTTCTGCCTCCAGTCCCCTTCTACCTGCGTTAAATGAGACTGAACAACC
>Ga0315901_10005502_pt1 | contig 15406 bp, 21 predicted proteins | sample LakEriMetagenome_10_FD_203761 | JGI IMG/M metagenome (GOLD analysis project Ga0315901, IMG submission 203761) | Freshwater fungal communities from buoy surface, Lake Erie, Ohio, United States - Buoy 2 MA116 | ecosystem: Environmental > Aquatic > Freshwater > Lake | place: USA: Lake Erie, Ohio...
CCGCCTCTCCGAACTCGTTCACGAGAGCCGTCTTTCGCTTCGGCCCGACGCGACGATGCCCATTCGTATACACGGCCGTCTTCGCCGGATCGCAGCCGAGGACATTCGCGAGCTGATCGCGTGTCCACCCCTGCTCCCTCGCATAGGCGAGTGCGGCCCCTGCCGGAGTAGCCACTAGCCTGCCACTTTCACGCGCGACAGCCTGCCACTTTCGTACAGCTCGCCGACCTCGTCGCGCAGGCGCTGGCCGCGCTCCCTGTAACTGTCTGCCAGGTGGTAGTCGTCGTCCATGTAGACGCGGGACTCGCCGGGCAGCGGCGTCCCCGCCTTCAGCGCGCCTCGGATCACGCGCATCGTGCGGTTCCGCTTGATCTTCGCGGTACCGATGCTCTTCCGTCGCTTGTTCGACATTCGTTCCTCCTCGTGGTGGGTGGGGGTGCCGGGCCGGCGCCTTCTGGTAAGCGCCGACCCGGCTGCGCGGCTTCGGGAGGGAGACGAATCGCGCCCCCCGAAGTATCGCAGCGGTACACTACTCGTCGCGGCCGGGCTCGTCTACCGTGGTGGGGACGGGTCCGGCCGCCCTATCAACGATGTTCTGCACCGTCTGGTGCGAGATCATGCACGCCTCGCCGATCGTGCGAAGCGAAACGCCGACGACGCGCGCGGAGATGATGAGCGCGTCCCGCTGGCGCCGCTTCTCCGACAGGGCGAACTCGAGGTCCATCACCTCGTCCGACGCTGTCCGCAGCTGCTCGATCATGTAGTCCTTCGTGGTCACTTGCCTGTCCTTCCCTCGAGGATGTTCTGAGCCGTCCATTTCGCGAACGTGATTTCGTCGCGCGTCGCGACGAGCTCGCCATCGATGTAGATCACGAAGTCCCCGCGATGCTTCTGCGGGTGCCGCGTAATCATGCACCGCGTCGACGGCTCCGTATACACATCCGTCCAACCCGCGAACATATGCGTCCACTCGATCATGCTTCCTCCTCAATCATTCGGATCCGCTGGCCAATCCAATACGCGACCCACGTCACGATCGCATCACCGCACGCCGCGTACCGCTTCGAGTCCGGTGCCTTCACGCCCTCGGGCGCAGTCCACCCGTCCGGCAGTCCCATCAGGCGCTCGCACTCCAGAGGCGTCAGGCGGCGGACCGTCGTCGGCTCCACGGCGAGATGCCCGCCGGCGGCTCCTTCAGCGTCCATCCTGACACCGCCGGAGTGATTCGACTGAAGCGTGCTCGCCGCGTCAACGACTGCGTGCGTCGTTCGCGTATCGCCCTGGTCGAACCGGTTCAGCGTATTCGCCGCTCCATCGTCGACCCATGTCTCGTCGTCCTGATCCGTCTGGGCGCGCTTTGATTTGCGGAAAGCCAGCACTCCGGCGCCGCCGAGATAATCCTGACCGGACTGCTCCGAATACATCCGCGTCAACGTGCCGGTCACTCCTTCGGCGGCGTCACCGTGGGGGCTGACTGCGCGACTCGTCGGAGCGCATCCTCCAGCATCGGCGGGAGTGTCCTGCCGCGACGGCCAGCCCGGCGTAGGATCCCCGCTGCCGCTTTCGATGAGAGCGCGTAGCGCGAGTCGGCCTGAGGCTCGAGTATCGAGCTGAGCGTCGGCTCGACGGGCGACAAGGAAGACTCTCCGACGGCGCTGCGGAACTCCGAAGTAGCGGGCATCGAGAATCCTCCATGCCACGCCATACCCGCACCCGACCATCTCATCGACGAGTCGGGCGAAGTCGCGTCCGTGATTGCTTGACAGGAGTCCGGGTACGTTCTCCAGGACGATCCATCGCGGGGCGAGAGATTCTGCAACTCGGAGGAACTCAAAAGCGAGGACTGATCGTTGTCCATCGAAGCCTTTCCGCTTGCCCGCGACGGACAAGTCCTGACAGGGGAAGCCGCCGAGCATGACGTCGACGGCGGGAGGGTCGTGCAGGGTTGTGATGTCGTCGTAGAGCGGCACGTCCGGCCAATGCGCGCGCAGCACCTGCTGCTTCCATGTGTCGAACTCGCATTGCCACGCGACGCGGAACCCGGCCCACTCGAAGCCGAGGTCCGCGCCGCCGATGCCGGTGAACGTGCTGCCGATGGTGAGAGGCGTCACCGGGCGCAGCAGTCGCAATCAATGCCGCCGCCAAAGATGCGGATGTCGTCGGCGGTGAACCGCTCCCACGTCCCGAGCGGCGTCGGGTGGAACTGCGCGTCGGGCGTCTTCGCGATGCTGGCTGCGAGGTAGGCACCCGCGTGCTGCTCGCACGTCGCGATGCCGTCGTCGTTGATGAAGAGGTGCGTCGTGGTGGTGGTCATGGCTGCGTCCTTTCGGTTCGTGGTGGTTGCCATGTCCATAGAATAGACACGCCTCGCCCATCATGTCAAGCGCCTAGACGCAACTCGTGTTCATAACATCCGGCGGGTTCTGTACCGTTCCGAATGCACGAAACGCACAAGCCCACTAGACAGGAGTCACAGGCACATGGCGACCATCGTAAGCGCAACCGAAGTCCTCGCAGCCGAGGGCGGCGGGATGTACCTCAACGCCGAAGAGAAGGCGGCCCTGCACAATGAGCAGCGGCCGTTCTGGATCGTGAGCGCCGTCGGGGAGCAGGACGGACAGTTCGGCCCCCAGTCCGTCTTCTTCATCCGCGAGAAGGGCAAGGAGGACTCGAAGCTCGCCTTCGGCGTCACCGAAGCCCGCAAGGAGCTCGCCCGGAAGATCACGACGGCCATCGCGAACGGCGCCGACGGCGTCGGCCCGTTCTACCTCGGCCGCTGGGAGAACGGCAACCGGTCCGGCTGGACACTCACGCCCGAGCCGACCACGCCGATGGCCATCCCCGCGCCGAGCACGCCGCAGAGCGCAACGCCCACGACCTCGGCCTCGGCTCCAACGCCGTCGCCCGCAGTCCAGGGCGCCATCGACGCTGGCGACGATCTTCCCTTCTGATGGAGAAGCCCGTCGTCCTCCGGCCCGAGCTGCCGGCGATCAACATGGGCCACATCGAGGGCCTGCTCGAGCGCGACGAACTCATCACGCTCGACGGTGAGGTTCTCGACATTGCCGAGGGATCGTCGGATGATGTTGTCGCGTGGATCGTCGCGATGAAACACATCCGCGATCTGGCGCGCCGGATGGAGGATCGCTGCGCGGCGGTCATGCTTCAGCGCGTCGGCGAGTACGCCGGCCCGATCGAGACGGAGTACGGCACGGCGAAGCAGAGCGTCAGTCGTGGAAGCGTCAGCGGCATCCAGTCGCAGCGCATCCGAGCGATCCTCGAAGAGGCCGCGGCCGATGAGAAGATCCCGTGGGACGTCGTCGACAATCTCGCACCGCTCCAGGCGCACGTCACGCCGGCCCGCCTCGCCGACTACCTCGAAGCGTCCGCGCCGACCGGACTCGCGGACGAGCTCGCCAGCCACCTCCCGGAGAAGCGCCGCACGCTCAAGGTCGAGGAGCGCCTCGGCTAGACGATGTCCGATCCTCCTCTCGGACCAGAGGCGTCGGGGCCGCCGATCATCCGCGTCGGCCTCGACGCCTCTCCTCTGAGAATCGGGTGGGCGATCAGCGTAGGCGGCACCATCGACTGTGCGGGCACGTTCCACGTCAGTCGCAACGCGCCGCTGCCCGCACGGCGGGCGTTCTATCGCGGCATCCGCGACGAGCTGCGCCGCCTCGAGGAACTGCACGGCTCCGACCTCCGCACGATCGGCATCGAGGCGCCGTACGTCGGCCCGAACCGGCAAGGCAGTCTTCGCCACGCGCGCAACATCGGTCAGGCCGAAGCGTGGATGTTCTCGTCATTCCCGTACGCCGAGCAGATCATCGTGCAGCCCGCCGCGTGGCGGAAGGCGCTGGGCCTACCTGCGCGCGGCAAGGACGCGCCATTGGCATACGCCGCGACAGCATGGGACGGCGCCATCGCCGAGCAGGACACGGCGGACGCTATCTGCATCGTCGACGCATTGCCGCACCTCGAGCAGGAGTCCTAGCCGCCGGGTCGTATATGGTCCCCGAATCCATCGTCTGAGGAGGCGAATGATGAACAGCACGATGACTACGCTGGAGCGTAAGCAGCGCGAACGCGAGCAGCGCGAGGCACGCGACCGCGTCCTTGCCCGCGAGGTCGGCATCGAGATCGGTCGCAGGCGTGAGCGCGAGCGTCAGCATCGCGAGAAGGACAAGGCGTACGGGCGCGGTTTCTTCGTCGGCCTGATCGTCGCGACGGTCTGCATGTTCGTCGGCTGGTATGGCGCGGCGAAGGTCGAGGCGGCCGAGCGTCCGGACGTGTCCACATATGCAGACATTCGCGGAAAGTCTGCGTATGGCGACACCGTCAAGATCCGCATCGGGTCCGGCAAGGCGTCCTCGTGGGCCGTGTACCGCCTCGGCGGGAAGGATCTCCCTCCAGGGTGGCGGACCTTCCTCCGCGTCTGCCAGCTCGAGCAGCCGGGCGACGGGTGGCGCGGCGTCTGGTGGACGAACCTCGAGGTGAATCACTCCTTCCCCGGCGGGTGCGGACTCACGCGACAGAACTACACGGACGTGAAGCATCCGCGATGGCCCGACACGGCTGACCAGATCAGTCCACGCGATCAGCTGTGGGCGTCCTTCTGGCTCTTCTGGAAGTACGCGCGCATCGGTCAGGACATGCGCGGATCCTACGAAGGCGGCCAACGCTACGGGTCGACCGTCTGGGACGTTCATACGCAGATGGGCTTCGACGGCTTCCACGCCGACGGGCGCACGCCGGTCTAGGTCAGGGATGAGTGTGTCCACATCGTCCACACTTCCGAACCGGACTCGCAACCCTGCTCGGCGTGCGGCATGATTCGCACTCCCGACACGGTTAGGAGGCGAACATGATCGGAGACGAAGGCGAGGCGGTCTTCTGGAACATCGTCGCGATTACCGTCGTCATCGTCGTCGGCGCCCTCCTGCTCGAGGCGATCCGAGCGTGGTGGAAGAAGTGAACTTCGAAACGATCATCGGCCTCGCCGTCCTGATCGGCATCGCAATCATCCTCAAGGGAGGCAAGTAGTGGCACCACTCGACATCTCGCGGCAGATCCTCGGCCCATTCGGCCGACTCGTGAAGCCGCAACACCGCATCGATGACGCGCTCTCGCCGTGGATCGCAGACTACGATCACCGCCAGGACGCCGCCGACGAGGTGATCCGCACGCTCGCCGCGCACTATCCGAACGCGGTCATCAATGGCTCGTGCTTCGTCATCGTGCCGACCGATCACGCCGAACTGCTCCCGCCGAAAGGCGCCGCATGAACCTCGACGAGCTGCGACAGCGCCGCGACGTCTGGCCCACAGTCCGCGAAGCCATCCCACAAGCCATCCACCTCGCCCACAGCGCCCTCGACGATGTCCTCGAGCATCCCGAGTTGATCGAGCACCTCGAGCGCAAGTTCCGCAAAGGCGAAGCCGAACACGATCGGGCATGGCTCAAGTCTGACGGCGACCCGACGTGGCTGATCCTCGAGGCCGCCGAAGAGATCGCTGACTTTCTTCTTTATCAAGCAATGTTTGTCGTCCTGACCGATTGCAAGCGTGCGGAGGCCGCCGAGTGACCGCGAAGCAGGCCGCCGAGATTCAACGCTACCGCGCTGCCCTCGAGCAGATCGCGCGATACAAGCACACGCCGCGAGCGTACCGGCACATGAAGTTCGAGGCGCTCGTGAAGATCGCCGAGGCGGCGCTGACCGATAGCGCGGAGTGACCGCGAACGCTACAATCCGAGACGACAGGGGAATGCCTTTCTCTCCTGCGCCTCGCACCGGCGGCCGCTTCTTCGGAGGCGGCCGTCGGCCTTTCGGCCCTAGTCTCGGAACACGAGACGGCGGGTGTATCATCACGTCACCGGCATCACGCCGGGCGCTCGCGAGGCGCACCTAGAGAAGGAGCAGACCATGCCCGAAGTCCACGCTATCCCGACCGTCTACAAGGGGATCGAGTTCCGCAGTCGCCTCGAGGCGAAGTGGGCGATCATGTTCGACTACCTAGATTGGCCGTGGCAGTACGAGCCAGTCGACTTCAAGGGTTATATCCCCGACTTCCATATCGACTTCGGTCGCCAGCAGTTCTTCGTCGAGATCAAGCCAGCATTCACGCAGGAGGACTTGCGGCCCGCATTGGATAAGGCAGTCCGCGCATTGGGTCACTCGCGGAAGGAGACGATCCTAGTGCTCGGCGGGACGCCCGGCGAGATGATCCACGGATCGTCCGGCCATCCCGTATGGGGCCTGAACGCATTGATGGATCAGTCCTGCTACTGCGATCTTCATGATGCGTACCTCGCAGGATGCCCGACTTGCAACAGGATTGTTCCGCTGACCATCGATGGGCAATGGGGATTTCCGTGCTGCGAGGTTCCCAAGCATGATGATGAGCACGAGATAAAGCACTATCGCCACGAGATCCCGCCCATCGGATCGATCATCGAAACGTATTGGGCTCGGGCTACGAACGTCGTCAAGTACCAGCACGGTCGGCGATGAAGAGTCTCCGAACGTCGGCCGCGACGTACGCGGCGCTCGGCTGCGGCGTCGTGCCACTCCATTGGATTCGCGAGGATGGCTCCTGCTCGTGCGGCTGGAGAGACTGCACGAAGCCCGGCAAGCATCCCTTGACCGAGCACGGCGCATCCGAACCGATCACGGACCCCGAGACGGCCACGATGCAATGGGACGAGCTGCCCAACGCGAACATCGGCCTCGTCGCCGGCACATCGCAATGGCTCGTCCTCGACCTCGACGGCGAAGCCGCCCGCGAACGCTTCGCATCGATCGCCGACCAGGCAACCATGGACGCCGTCAAGAGCGCCCCAACTCAGAAGACCGGCAAGGGTTGGCACATCATATTCAAGGACGACACCGGCGCGTTCTCGCCCAGCACCGGCAAGGACGAAGACAAAGGCATCGACATTCGCGCCGGCGTCTCCTACATCGTCGCCGAGCCGAGCCGTCACGCCTCGGGCGCCACATACCGATGGATACAGCACCGCCCACCATTCGAGGCCGAAGCGCCAACCCTGTGGCTGCGGTCCTACCTCGAGGAGCGTGCAAGCCGAAAGGCCGCAACGATCATCGACGAAGACGTCGAAGTCGGCGAGGGCTCGCGCAATGCCGTCCTTACGGAGCTCGGCGGGACGATGAGGCGCCGCGGCTTCAATGAGGACGAGATCCGCGCCGCCCTCATCGCGGCCAATCTGCGGATCAATAAGCCGCCGCTGTCCGATCGTGAGGTTGGCAGCATCGCGCGCAGCCTCGCCACCTACCAGCCTTCCGACCTGCCGCGCGACATCACCATCGCAAGTATGGACACGGACGACCTCCTCAGCCGACTCCAGCACCTCGACACCGCCACCCTCGTCAATGATGCGCCACCCATCATCGAATGGGTATGGGACGACTACATGGCACCCGGCACGCTCAATATGCTTCACGGCGACGGCGGCCTCGGCAAGTCATACCTCTCGCTCAAGATCGCCGAGCAGATGAGCCGCCCCGAAGGCGGCGAACTCTTCGGAAAGAAGATCCACCCTGGCGGCGTCGTCATCCTCGACGGCGAGAACGCCGCCGTCCAGATCCACCACCGCATCCACAACACCACCATCACCGCCGACGCGAACCTCCACGTCTTCACCGTCGACCAGCCCATCCTCGGCTACGAAGACAAGACAAACGCGATCTTCCAACACATCGCCGACACCTACGATCCCCGCCTCGTCATCATCGACTCCCAACGCGCCCTCTGGGCCGGCGACGAGAAAGAGCAGATGGAAGTCGGCCGGATGCTCAGAGCCTTCGCGAAAGGCCTCGAAGCATTCCCCTACGCGACACTCCTCCTGCACCACGACAATCGCGGCAAGGACTACGCCGGATCATCCGACATGAACGCGGCAATCTCTGGCGCTCGTCTGCACCTTGAGAAGCACGGCGGCAAGGACGAGACGCAAGCCCGCCGCCTCTCCATGCCGAAGAACCGCATCGGCCCCGAGATGCGCCCACAGGAGTTCTTCCTGACGATCGAAACACAGCCGCGATCGCACCGCTTCCAGATCAGCGGCATCGGCATCCGGGCGTACGAGTCCAACGCCGAGACGATGGCGCGCGAACTGCTCGAGCAAGCAAAGATGAAGATCCTCAACCAGCCCTGCACGAATGACGAGCTGTTCGCCGCGTTTGGCTGGGAAGTTGAGAACTATCGTCCCCGCAAGAATGAGGATCGGGCCATCTGGGAACTGCTCGCAGTCGACCTCGAGGCGGCCGGATTCGCTCGCAAGCGCGAGCCTGGCGGAGGCAATCGGTGGCTCTGGAAGTTCTGCGGCGACCTACCTCAAAACGGGTAGATGTCATCCACCGAGAGCGCTCATCCACCGAAGCGCTCGGTGGATGGGAAGCCTCTATCTAAGCCAATGTCATCCACCGAGAGCGTCATCCACCGAGACGTTTCGGTGGATGGCTCAGCCGCATACCTAAGGGAAAAACGTCATCCACCGATCCACCTACCCTATAAGGGGCTCGGTGGATGACATCCACCACCCCCACAAGTCATAGGAGCGCGCGGCCGGAGTAGCCGCCGACGCTGCGACAATGACACGGCAATGGTACCCGACGACGAGCGACCCGCCGAGATCTTCCCGATCGCGTACTCCACGGCGTACCTCTGCCTCGCCGCACTCATCACGATCCGCACGAACGAGGACGGCGACCACGACGCGAACTCGGTCGAGTACGCGACGCGCGTCCTCGAACTCGTCAAAGCACAACCCGAAACCGTCCTGACACTCCCGCCCGACCAGCTCGAAGAGACAGGGCCGAGCATCCTCTCCAACTCGCGCGCATGGCTGAACTGACCCTATGTTCGGACTGCGGCGCTCGCCTCTCCAGGTACCGCACCGCTCGAGAGAAGCAATGCGCGCCATGCCAGCAGCGCCGCATCGACTCGTCCCTAACCGAAGCGCATCGGCCTCAGCGCAACCCGACGAAGTCCGCGGAATGCTTCGCGCTACGATGGAGAGGCTATGACTGGGAAGCGATCGCGCACCTCCTCGGCTATCCGAATCCCGTGTCGGCCCAGTCGGCTGCCCGCGATTATGCGAAGCGGAAGGAGCTGACGCTGCCGTGAGTCTGCCGAGTGGTCATGGGTGCGAGCGGATGCCGGAGCTTGAGCGCGTCATGCAGCTCGCGTACGAGCATGGCTATCGCGTCGGGCTCCAGGTCGGCGAGCATGGTCGATGTGTCGTCCATGTGCGCGATATCTCGCAGGACCGGAAGGTCATCGCGGTGATCTCGGAGACGATTGAGATGGGCGCGGCTGAACTCTTCGTCGAAATGCTGCGGCGTGGCTATGTCCCCCGGCATCTTGAGGCGATGGGGTAGGGGCTGCCGGGTGCCTGTCCGCCAGATATGCCTGGACTGTCGCGGCCTGACGGCGAATGGTTCGCGTTGCGAATCGTGCGAAGCGAAGAGGCAGGCGCACCGGAACGCCTCGCGTGCCCACTACCGCGGCGACTATGCGCGTCGGGCGCGTCGGGTACGGGATGCCGCCAGCGCCGATCCGTCGACGACGTGCTGGTTGTGCGGCGAGCATGCGCGAGTGGACGACCCGTGGACGGCTGACCATGTCGTGCCCGGCCAGCCTTCGTCTCCGCTGATGCCTGCCCACCGATCCTGTAACTCGGCTCGAGGCGATGGTCGTGGCCGGCGCGCCGAGGCTGCCTTCCGCGTTGAGAGGCGAGCGTGACTAGGCCCCCCGTACGAGTTCGGGGGGTGGGTCGAGACTGCGAGCGGGCGCGCGCAGGCACCCCGGCCCCAATGCTTTGGGACGGGAACCGCGACGGCCACGGGGGTTCCTGTGACCGTTGACAGTCACAGCCCTGCGCCTGACGACCTCGGCCCGGAGGGTCGCCGCGCGTTCGTGCTCGCGTCCAGGCACGTCGAAGGACTGCCAGATCCGGGCCGATTCCACGACGCGGTCCTGCGTTTCGCTCGAGCAATCGACCTCGTCGAGGAGGTTCGCGCCGAGTGGATCAGCTACGGCCGGCCGAAACTCTTTACGCATACGAACGGTGCTGTCGTGCCGCATCCGCTTGTGAAACTTCTGGCCGAGTCGGAGAAGGATGCGGCTCGCGCTGGCCGCGCGTTGAAGTTGGAGCCCGAGGCGTTGAAGCGTCCGCCTGGCCGGCCGACGGGTTCGGCGACGGCGACGGATCGTAAGGCGCCGCCGGTTGTGAAGTTGTCGACGAAGAAGCTCGAGACGTGACGGACCGCTGGGAGGAGTACGCGACCGGGTCGCGTGTCGAGCATTTCGCGTGGTGGTGCGAGGAGTTCTTGACGCAGTCAATCGATCAGTTCGCTGGCGAGCCGCTTCGTCTCGAGCCGTGGCAGTTGGAGATCATGGGCGAGGCGCTCGCAACGGCGGACGGTACCGGAGTGGCACCGCATTGGCGGTCGGCGATCATCATCGTCCCACGCAAGAACGGCAAGACGACGATGCTCGCCGCGTACGCGCTGTACCGCCTCTTCAATGATGAGACGCAGCCGGAGATCCTGCTCGCCGCAGCGTCCGATAAGCAGGCGGGCCGTCTGTTCGATACGTGTGTGCAGTTCATTCGCCGCTCGCCGCTACTCTCGGACGGGGTTGCGTTGCGCGAGTACGTCGGCGAGATCAGCCGCTCGGATGGCGGCGGGAAGATTCTCCGCATGGCGTCGAGCGCCGACAACCTGCACGGCTACTCGCCGAGTCTCGTCGTCGCGGACGAGCTCCACGCCTGGACGAAGCCGAGCCAGCGGAAGGCGTGGGCCGCGTTGACGACCGCCGGCGGCGCCCGCGTCAATACGCAGGTCTTCACGATCACGACGGCGGGCGATGCGAACGAGCGCGAATCGTCGATCCTCGGTCGGATGCTGGACCGCAATGAGGCGGTCGGCGAACTTGAGAAGCATGACGGCCTGACGATCAGCCGTAATCACGACGCGCGGACGCTGATCTATAACTATGCCGCGCCGACGAAGGATCCGACGGACACGGCCGCGATGAAACTTGCGAACCCGGCGTCGTGGATCACGGAGGAGTATCTGGCGCGTCAGGCGAGTAACCCCGAACTCACGGCCGAGGAGGTCTTGCAGTTCCACGGTTGCGTATGGGTCGCGGGCTCGCAGGCGTGGATCCCGGCCGAGTGGTGGAATGCTGCGATCGATCGCGATGCTGAGATTCCGATCGGCGGTCGCGTGACGCTCGGCGTCGACGTCGGCATCGTTCACGACTCGACGGCCGTCGTGATGGCGCACGAGCTCGAGGATGGGCGGGTGATGATTCGCGCGCAGATCTGGACGCCGCGCCCTGGACAGAATGTCGACCTAACGGAGATCGAAGATTACGTCCGCCGCGTGAATGATGACTATCACCTCGCCGGCGTCTTCTACGATCCGCGCTTCTTCGAGCGGTCCGCGCAGGTCCTCGACGCCGAAGGTATCCCGGTCGTGACGATGCCGCAGAACTCGGCGACGATGGCGGACGCCTATCAGGCGTTCTATTCAATGCTCGGCGAGGGCAAGATCGTCCACGCTGGCGACGATCCTGACGGACTGACAGCTCACTGCCTATCGGCCGCCGCCGTGATGACGGACCGCGGTTGGAAGGTGTCGAAGATCCGTCAGCGGCAGCGAATCGACGCCCTAGTTGCCGGGGTTATGGCTGTGTATGGTGGAGTCGTGCAGTCTGAGACGATGATCGCGCCAGGGTTCTTTAGCGTATGAATAGGGCGGCTATCATATTGGCAATGGAAGTCATTGGCGCGGCGGCTGTCAGCGTTGGCGCGGGACTCATCTTCCCGCCCGCTGGCATCATCGCGGCAGGGATTTTCCTCCTAGTGTTCGCCATTGCCGTCGAGAGGTCGCGTGCTCAGTAGAATCTTCAATCCGAGCGTCGACTCCGGCGAGGAGCGCGCGCTGAGTTTCCAGACGATCTTCGGCTCCGGCGGCGACCTGATGGTCACGACCGCGTCGGGCGTGACGATGAATCAGGATGAGGCGCTGAAGCTCGGCACCGTCTACGCCTGCGTCCGCCTGATCGCCGATAGCATCTCGACGCTGCCGGTCGATACGTACATTCGCCGCGACGGTACGCGCACGCCGTTCCGTCCGCGCCCCGAGTGGCTCGACACTCCCGAGATCGGCGTCTCCAGGACGGAGCATTTCCAGCAGGTACTCGTCAGCCTGCTCCTGAATGGCAACTCGTTTACGCGGATCCTGCGCGACGATCAGGGCATCGCCGGCCTGATCGTGCTGAATCCTCGCAACGTCGAGGTTCGCCTGAACCGCGTGACGCGGCGCCCCGAGTTCGTCTATGACAATCGCGACGTCATCGCGTCAGAGGACATGATCCACATCACGGAGCTGCGCCTGCCGGGCGAGCTGCGCGGCCGGTCCAGGATCGACATGGTCAAGGAAACGCTCGGCCTGTCGAAGGCGCTCGACACGTTCGCGCAGTTGTTCTTCGGTCAGGGATCGCAGGTCGGCGGCATTATCGAATACCCTGGCGCGCTGACGCGCGAGCAGGCGAAGGATCTCGCCGATTCCTTCGAGCTCCAGCACAAGAGTGTGCGCCGGTCGCACCGGCCGGGTGTCCTGTTCGGCGGGGCGAAGTTCACGAAGACGAGCGTCGAGCCGAATGAGGCGCAGATGCTGGAGTCGCGGCAGTTCGCTGTCGAGGAGATCGCACGCACGTTCCGTTGCCCGCCGAGCATGATCGGCGTCACGACGCCGGGCGCGATGTCGTACGCCTCGGTCGAGCAGAACGGCATCCAGTTCGTCCAGCACACGCTCCGCCCGTACATCGTCAAGATCGAGGACGCCTACTCGACGCTCCTACCGGGCGTCGCCTTCCTGAAGTTCAACGTCGACGCCCTCCAGCGTGGCGACCAGGCAAGCCGATACGCGGCGCACGCCTCGGCACTCGTCAACGGATGGTCATCCATCAACGATATCCGCCGCATCGAGGACATGCCGCCCGTCGATGGCGGCGACGTCTACCGCGTCCCTCTCGCGAACGTCGACCTGGACGCTGCGAACCTGACGGAGCTCGAGAAGAAGTCGGGCATCGTTCAGCGCCTCGTCTTCTCCGGCTTTGATCCCGCTTCGATCCTTGCCGCGCTCGACCTGCCCGCGATTCCGCATACGGGTCTTCCGACGACGCAACTCCAGCCGATCAGTCAGATCGATCCCGAGAATCCGAAGGCGGCCTACCCGGTCGACGGTGACGCATAGTGGCTATCAGCCAGACGGTCTACACGCTCGGCACGGCGCTCGCGCAGATCCTCGCGCCGAGCACGGACGCGCAGCGCGTCACGATCCAGAACCTCGAGCCGGACCCGGTCGATGGCGGTTACTCTCGCGCCGGCCTCGCGTTTGAGATGTCGCGGGTCTTCACGATCGCATCCGGCGGCACGGCGAGTTTCTCAATGGTCACGCCGCCTGGCGGTGTTCAGTTCATCTCCTACCAGATCGTCTCGACGGGCGCCGAGGTGACGGCGACTCTGATCGAGGGCGGAACGGTCACGTCGGCTGGGACTCCGATCGCGTCTTACAACTTGAATCGCCAATCGCCGACGACGGCTCAGGCCGTGCTCGACTCGGCGACGAGCGTGACGGGGGGCACTGTCGTCGCGACGGAACTCGTCACGTCCGCGCACAAGGTGTCTGGTTCTGCGGATTCGGAGAAGATCTACACGCTGAAGGGGTCCAGCACGTACGCGATGCGATTCGTGAATGGTGGCAATCAGGAGACGAAGGTCTTCTTCGATCTCGTCTGGTCCGAGGACTTCAACGGTCAGCACGAAGTGTGGTTCGGCGCGAACGGGTCGGCGTACCGGCTTCGTGCGGGTCAGACGATTCAGCTCACGATGGACGCTGGCGAGTCGATTGCGGCTCTCGCTGGCGGGACCGCTGTCCAGGTCGCAGTCATCCGACAGGATTAGCCGATGCCGTATTTCATTACGGACACGAGCCCGGACTGCGACGGGTGGGCGACGATCAAGGACGACGGCGAGGTGATCGGTTGCCACGAGACGAAGCAGGCGGCGATCGATCAGATGGTCGCGGTCAGCATTGCCGAGGGCATGGAGCCCGGCGGCGAGCGCAACCTCGACGGCCCGCCCGCGATCATCGTCGACATCGACGGCACGCTTCTGACCTTTGATGGTGATCCGATCGCGAACGTCGTGGAGTTCGTCGACGAGTACGAGGGCGAGGTCATCATCGTCACGGCTCGCATCGAGGATGATCGCGCGATGACTATCGCCGAACTCGAGGCGGCGGACGTTGATTGGGACCAGCTCTTTATGAAGCCGAACGCGGATGCGGATTCGCTCGCTTTCAAGTCGGAGACGGTGAAGGATCTCCTCGACGTTTACAACATCGAACTAGCGATCGAGAACGACGAGGACATTCGCGCCGAGTACGCGCGGATCGGCATCACGACGCTGACGCCTGACGCCGTCGATCCGGCAGAACTGCCGGAGATGGTCGAGCGGCAGGTCAATCCGCAGTCAACGCCGGCGCCCGCCGAGGATCAGATCGAAGGTTCGGACGAGAATGAGCCCGGGTCGGCGAGTGGTCCAGGCGGCGATATCGAGTTGAGTGCGCGAACGGAGACGGCGCTTCGCAATAAGGCGACGGACCATAACGAGCGGATGCTCGAGGAGGACCGGCCGGATTGGACGCGGACGACGTTCGGCCAGCTCGCCGCCGTGTATCGTCGCGGCGCTGGCGCGTACTCGACGAGTCACCGCCCCGGCGTGTCGCGTGGAGCGTGGGCGATGGCTCGCGTGAATGCTTTCTTGTATTTGCTCCGCACGGGCGCGCCCGAGGATGCGAACTATGTGACGGATAATGATCTCCTGCCGGAGGATCATCCGAAGTCGACGCGCGGCGAGGATCGCCAGGTCGACCTCACGCTGCCGCAATACATCCGCGACGCTGCCGCGCGCGGCCTCGAGTTGCGCGCCGAAGGCTATGGTGGCGACGGCCTCGTCGAGCGCACGATCCGCGAGGCTCGCCTGATGGCGGCCGGCGAGGTGTCAGAGGACAAGGTCGTGCGCGTTGCCGCCTGGGCGGCTCGGCATCTCGTGGATCTTGACGCGCCGCAGAACTCTGACGCGGACGCGGACGGCTGGCCGGGCAACGGCGCCGTCGCGTTCTACCTTTGGGGCATCGATCCGCTGGATCCGCAGCCGGCGATCGAATGGTTCAATCGGAAGCGCGACCAGATTGCCGCCGAGGAGGAGGAGCAGGATCGGCGATGGTATCCGGGGATCTCCGTTCGCGAGCGCCCCGGTGCTACCCTGTTTCGTATGGAGAACGGGGTCGAGCAGCGTCGCGTCACGGTCA
>Ga0315901_10005505_pt1 | contig 15402 bp, 17 predicted proteins | sample LakEriMetagenome_10_FD_203761 | JGI IMG/M metagenome (GOLD analysis project Ga0315901, IMG submission 203761) | Freshwater fungal communities from buoy surface, Lake Erie, Ohio, United States - Buoy 2 MA116 | ecosystem: Environmental > Aquatic > Freshwater > Lake | place: USA: Lake Erie, Ohio...
CGGCCGGGGCCGTGCGAGCACGGCCACGATCACCAGACCGGGCACGGCGTACCACCACGGCCCGAACCGGTCGTCGAGCTGCTCGCGCCACACCCACAGCGCGGCGAGGGCTGCGCCGAGCGCCGACCACCCCACGTGCACCGCGATCGTCCGCCACAGCGACGCCGCACGCCGGCGCGGTGGCACGAGGCCGTCGTCGTGGCGCGCCGGAGCGGGCGCACCGGACGTGGAGGAGGGGTCGAGCAGCTGGATGCGCTCCAGTTCAGCAGTTCCCCGCGCCACGGACGTGGCAATCCGGCGACGCAGGAGTCCGGCCGACGTGGCGATCGGACTCTCCGCGCGGGTGTGGCCCTAGGATCGCTCGTGGTGGACGAGCCCTCGATGGATCCGATGATCGACGTGCTCATCGTCGAGGACCACGACATGGTGGCGCAGGCGATGGCCGCGGCGCTGCGCGCGACGGGGTCGTTCAACGTCGGTGGCTGCCTGCGCACGCAGGCCGAGGCGATGCACGCCATCACCGCCCACGCGCCCGACGTGGTGGTGCTCGACCTGCGCCTCGCCGAGGGCGACGACACCACGGCCTTCATCCCCGACATCCTGGCGGCGGCACCCGACGCGAAGGTGCTCGTCGTGAGCGCCTGGGGTGACGACTGGTCGGTCTCGCGGGCGGTGGAGGCCGGCTGCCACGGCTACCTGCTGAAGGAGCAGGGCCTCGACGAGCTCGTCGAGGGCATCCGCGCCGTGGCTCGTGGCGAGGCGACGTTCGCCCCGGCGGTGCTCAGCCGGGTGCTCAGGCTGCTGCGCCCCGGCACCGCCACCGCCGAGAGCCTCACGTCCCGCGAGACCGAGGTACTGCGGCGCCTGGCCGACGGGCTGACGACCGAGCAGATCGCCGCCGACCTGTACGTGAGCGTCAACACCGTGCGCAACCACGTCAACAACATCATCCGCAAGCTGAACGTGCACTCGCGCCTCGAGGCCGTCAGCTACGCGATCCGCAACGGCCTCATCCGGATGGGCTGACCCGCGCGACCGGCTCGGGTCGGGCCGGGTCTGGTCGCGGGGTCAGGCGGCCGGGAGCGGGATCGTCTTGTCCGTGCGAGGCAGCTCGATGAAGGTGCGGCCGGGGGTGAGCTCCACCAGCGTGCCGTCGGCCTGGGTGAGCACGAACGGCTGCAGCCGGTTCTCGCGGCTCCACGTCGCCTCGATGAAGCGGCCGGCGGTGAAGATCATCGCCCGGCCCGACCCGATCGTCTGGGCGTCGGGGCTGTCCGAGATGCCCGGGACGTACTCCATCTCGAGGACCACGACGTTGTTGGTGCTCACCTGGCCACTGTTGCGGTCCTGGTGCGGCTGACCCTCCATCTCGCGGAGGTACAGCCCGGACGCCTCGTCCCAGGTCCAGCGCACGTCGACCGCGTCGAGCGCGAGCGCGACGCCCGGGCTCGGCACGCCCTGGGGCGCCTCACCCTCGCTGCGGTACGAGAACTGCTGCGCCGGCGGCAGCGATCCCTCGGGCGTCGCGGTGCGCAGCGCGGCGGTGCTGGAGTAGAGGTTGTGCGGTGCCCGGCGATCGCTCGACCGGTAGTACACGTTCGCCCGCTGCGGACCGATGTCGACGAGGTCGCTCGCACGCACGGCGTCGGTGACGGTGCGGTTGCCGCCGCTCCACGCGAACAGCGGCCGGTTGAACGAGCCGAACAGATCGACGTCCTGGAGCCGCCCCGACCGGATCGGTCCGACCGGATCGGCGTCCTGGCTGTGGAACACCATCGCGAAGCGAGTGAGGTTGTCGTTGACGATCTCCTCGATCACGATGTCCGCCGCGTTCATACCGCTCTGCGGACGGGCGGCCGGGGCGTTGTCGATCTTCACCACCAGCGTCGGGCGACCGGCGATGAACGGGTCGGACACCACCACCCCGGTGAGCGGGTACACGGGCGGCCCGGGGACGGTGGTGGTGGTCGCCACCTCGCTCGTCGACGTGGCGGGCGCCGCCGTCGTGGTGGTCTCGGCGACGGTGGCGACGGTGGTGACGGTGGTGGCGTCGGTGACGGCGGGGGCCGCGGTGGTGACGGCCGCAGCGGTGTCGACCGCCACGCCGCCGTCGTCGCCACCGCACGCGGCGACGGCGAGCGCGAGCGCGGCGAGCGCGCCGGACGCGACGTACCGTTGCGACCGGCGCTGACGCTGTTGCGGACGCGTGGGGGTGCGGGGTGTGGCGTGTGAGGGCGGCAACGTCGTCTCCTGGGGGGTTCACCGGGGATCCACCCGACCCGGGACGGTCAGTCTCGTCGCTCCGGGGCCATCGCGGGTGTCACCTCCGCGCGCGTGCTCGGCGTTCACCCGCGTGGGGGCGTCCCCGGACGGGGGCCGAGGGGTCGACCGGACGTCGCAACGGTCGCTGGGTAGCGTCGCGCCATGACACGCGACGACCCCGCCGGGCACGCCACCGGGCACGCCACCGGAGGGACCGGGTCGGCCGATCCTGCACGGCTCCTCGGCGAGTGGCGCGTCGTGCGGTTGCAGCGCGGCGACGACGGTGAGAACGCCAACGAGAACGCCAACGAGAACGACGGTCGGGACGTCGACCGCCGTGGTGCGGTGCGGATCGTGCTCGGACGCGACCCGGAACACGGCACGGGCTGAGCCGGACCGGGCCGTGCCGGCGGGACGGTACGTCGGTCAGCGGGCCGGTTCGAGCGTGAGCGACTCACCCGGGCGCAGCACCGACAGCCGGTCCGCCCGGTCGTGCTCGGCGAGGGCCGCCCGGAACGCGTCGATCGGACGGTCGAGCCACGGGGGGCTGCCCGGCCGCGCCCGCATCGGGCTGTAGGTGCCCCAGTGGATCGGCACCACCGTGACGGGGTCGATCCACTCGGTCGCGATCGCCGCTCTCGGCGGGTCGAGGTGGCGGTCGCCGAGCGTGGGACCCCAGCCCCAGATCGGCAGCAGCGCGACGTCGATGCGGCCGTGCAGGTCGAGTTCGTGCATCTCGTCGAACAGGTCGGTGTCGCCGGCGAAGTACACGCGTCGCCCCGCCGCCTCCACCACGTATCCCACCGGTGACGCCCGCACCCGTGACTGCGGGCCGCGGCTGCTGGAGTGGTTCGCCGGCACCGCACGCAGCCGCACGCCCTCGGCGATCTCGACCACGTCGCCCGACTCCACCTCGGTCGCGTCGCGACCGGGGAGCGAGGCGACCAGCGACGCCGCGCCCCGGGGCACCACCACACGACCGCTGCCGCCCACCCGGCGCAGCGACGGCCCGTGGAGGTGGTCGAGGTGCAGGTGCGAGATCGCCACGACGTCGACGTCGGGCAGCGCGGGCGGCGGCACACGGCGGCGGAGGTGCGCCAGCCGGCCGGTGAGCGCCGGATCGGTCACGATCCGCACGTCGCCGACCTCCACCAGCACGGTCGCATGTCCGACCCAGGTGATCGTCAACGGCGCGTCCGGCACGCATCGATCCTGCCAGAGGCGCCGCCGGTGGAGCCGTCAGCCGGCGGTGGGCTGCACGGCGGGGACCGTTTGTCCGTCCCCCGTTCGGGGAATCGCTGCAGACATGAGCACCCCGACGCCCGCGGCACCGCCGCGCCCCGATCGCCCTGGTTGCCCTGGTCGCCCCGAGCGACCCGATCTGGTCGTCGTCGCGAACCGGCTGCCGGTGCGCCAGGTGCCCGGCGACGGCGGCAGCACCTGGGAGCGCAGCCCGGGTGGTCTGGTGTCGGCACTCGAGTCGGTGGTGCGGACGAGTTCGATGAGCTGGGTGGGCTGGTCCGGTGCGGCCGACGATCCCGAGCACCCGGCGCTCACCTCGTTCGAACAGGACGGCATCCGGCTCCACCCCGTGCCGGTCACCGACGACGAACGGCAGGGCTCCTACGACGGCTTCTCCAACGGCACGCTGTGGCCGCTCTTCCACGACGCGATCTTCGTGCCGCAGTTCCACGAGCACTGGTGGGAGGCGTACCGGAGCGTCAACCGGCGCTTCGCCGAACGCACCGCACGGGTGGCCCCCCACGGTGCCGCCGTATGGATCCATGACTACCAGCTGATGCTCGTGCCACGTCTGCTGCGCGAGCTGCGGCCCGACCTCCGCATCGGCTTCTTCCTCCACATCCCGTTCCCCGCGCAGGAGCTGTACCTGCGGCTGCCGTGGCGCGCCGCGCTCACCGACGGCCTGCTCGGCGCCGACGTCGTGGGCTTCCAGACCACCGTCGGTGCCGACAACTTCCGCCTCGTCACGAGGCGGTTGCTCGGCGCCCGCGTGGAGGGGCGCGACGTGGTGCGCGCGGGTCGGCGCACCCACGTGGGCACCTACCCGGTCGGCATCGATGCCGACCGCGTCCGGCGCATCGCGAGCGACCCCGCCACCGTCGCCCGCGCGGCCGCGATCCGCGCCGAGCTCGGCTCACCGCGGACGGTGCTGCTGGGCGTCGACCGGCTCGACTACACGAAGGGCATCGAGGTGCGGCTGCGCGCGTACCGCGGGCTGCTGGAGGCCGGCCGCGTGGACCCGGCCACCACCGTGTTCGTGCAGATCGCGCAGCCGAGCCGCGACGAGGCGCCCGGCTACGCGGAGACCCGCGCGTCGGTGGAGCAGATGGCGGGCAGCATCAACGGCGACTTCTCCGCGCTGGGCGGCGCAGCGGTGAAGTACCTGCACCAGGGTCAGGACCTCGCCGAGCTCGTCGCGCTCTACCGCGCCGCCGACGTCATGGTGGTCACCCCGTTCCGCGACGGGATGAACCTCGTCGCGAAGGAGTACGTCGCCGCGCAGGTCGATCTCGACGGCGTGCTGATCCTGTCGGAGTTCGCCGGTGCCGCGCACCAGATGCGCCAGGCCGTGCTGGTCAACCCGTTCGACGTGCGGGGGCTGGAGGACGCGATCGACGAAGCCGTCAACGGCGACCGGCGGCAGCACCGCCGTCGGATGGCGTCGCTCGTGCGCGGCGTGCACCGCGACGACGCGGCCTCGTGGGCCGAGCACTTCCTGGGCGATCTCCGGCCCACACCCACGGCGGCGAGCGCGTGAGTGCGACACCGGACCCGGCGGGCGCCGCCCGACGACGTCCCGATGTGACCCACCTGGTCGTCGACGATGCGTTGCGGGCCGAGCTCGGGCGGCTCGCGGCCGTGCCGTCGCTGCTGGTGGCCAGCGACTACGACGGCACGCTGGCAGAGCTGGTGGACGACCCGGCCCTCGCCCACCCGGACCCGACGGCGATCGACGCCATGTCGCGGCTCGCCGCGCTGGCGCACACGGAGGTCGCGATCGTGTCGGGTCGGTCGCTCCACGACCTCGAGCAGCTCACCGGGCTCCGAGGTGTCGCGCACCTCGTCGGCTCGCACGGGAGCGAGTTCGAGCCAGGTGTCGTCTCCGGCGTCCGCGAGGGTGATCTGGCCGTGCTGGACCGCGCCCGGTCGATGGTCGAGGCCATCGCCGCGCGGGCGCCGGCAGCACGCGTGGAGGCGAAACCGGCGAGCGTCGCGTTCCACACCCGGGAAGTGGATCCAGACCTGGTGCCCGCGCTCGTCGACGCGGTCGCGACCGGACCGGGTTCGCTCGCGGGCATCAGCGTGAAGCGCGGCAAGGACGTGATCGAGCTCACCGTCACCGACGCGACCAAGGGCAGCGCGCTGGCCCTGCTGAGGGAGCAGCTCGGCGTGGTCGCGGTGCTGTTCGTCGGCGACGACCTCACCGACGAGGACGCCTTCACCGCTCTGCACCCCGGCGACGTCGGCGTGAAGGTCGGCCCCGGCGCGACGATGGCCGACCACCGCGTGCCCGACGTGCGCACCGTGGCCGAACTGCTCCACGCCCTGGCCCGCCTCCGCGCGGACACCTGACCGCGAGCGACGCCGCCGCCGGCGACGGGTCGCCCGTCGACGATCAGCGGCCGAGCAGTGCGGGCGCCAGCGCCCGCCACTCGTCCACCGGCAACGCACGCGGGTCGCTGGTGAGCACCTGCACGCACACGTGGTCGGCGCCCGCATCACGATGGGCCTGCACGCGCGCGGCGATCGCGGCGTCGTCGCCCCACGCCACGAGCGCGTCCACGAGGCGGTCGCTGCCGCCGTTCGCGATGTCGTCGTCGGTGAAGCCCTGCCGCTTCCAGTTGTTCGCGTAGTTGGGCAGGTTGAGGTAGGTGGCGAGGTGCATGCGCGCGATCCCGCGCGCCGTCGCGGGGTCCGTCTCCAGGACGACGCCCTGCTCGCTGGCGACGAGACCGTCGCCGATGCCGGCGCGGGCCTGGGCGGTGAGCTCGGGCGTCACGAGGTACGGGTGCGTGCCGGCGCTTCGGGTGCGGGCGAGCTCGAGCATCTTCGGCCCGAGCGCGGCGATCACGCGATCACCGACGGCGAGCGGCGTCGCCGCGGCGTCGAGGCCGTCGAGGTACGCGGCCATCGTCTCGACCGGCTTGGTGTACGTGCCCGGCGAGTTCACCATGTCGATGAACGGGCGATGGCTGATGCCGATGCCGCACAGGTACCGGGGGCCGTGCTCGGCGACGAGGCGCGCGTGTTCGGCGGCGGCCTCCTCCGGCGTGTGCATCCAGATGTTGAGGATGCCGGTCGCGATCGTGACCGACGAGGTGGCGCCGAGCAGGTTGGCGAGCGGGGTCCAGAGGTCGCCGCCGACATCGGGGATCCACAGCGCGGAGTACCCGAGCTCCTCGAGCTCGGTGGCGGCGGCGGCCGCCGCGCCGACGTCGCCGTAGCGCAGCATGGCGCTCCAGATCCCGGTTCCCGACAGTGCTGAGGTCATCCGGCGAGTCTGTCAGCGCCCGCCGGGACGGTCGCCATCGAGCGGGTCGCTCCACCCGCTCGCTCGTCGGTCACCAGCTGATCTCGATCTCGATCTCGTTGTCCTCGCCGACCTCGACCTCCATCTTCAGCGTCACCTCGTTCGGGACGCGCACGGAGTACCGCAGCCCCTCGCGCACCACCTCCACCTGGTTGTGCCGCGCCAGCTGGTCGGCCAGGTCGCGCAACCGCGCCGCGGCGGCCTCCCGGCTCATGGTCTCCTCGTGGCTCAGCTCCATCAACTCGTCGCCCATCGTGCGCTCCTGCCTCGTGTGTGGGGGTCTGGGGTGCGTGGCCGTGTCCGGCCCTGCGTGCACTCTGCCATGTCGCACGCACAGCGGCGTCGCGTGCGTCAGCGGTTCGACGAACCGGCACCGCCCCGCCACCCGTCGTTCACCGACGCGGCGGCGACCCACTCGTCCGCCGCTCCTCCCCGATTGATCGCCCGCTCCGTCGCCGAAGTGGCTGTGCCCAGCGCGACCACCGCGAGGTTGGCACGGGTCTGGCCGGCGGCGTCCCAGTTGATCGACGAGTGCTCGACCGGCGGCGTCACCTCGGCGGAGCACGCCGAGTGGAAGCCCCTGCCGACCGTCGACGGATGCCCTTCGACACGACATCTTCCCGGCACCGCGAGTTCGCCTCCGGTTCGGTTGACAGGTTCTCGACGAACGGCGTTACTGGCGGGATGCAGACGCAGAGCAGACGGACGGTGGCTCGCTCGCTGTGGCGGACGTCGATCGGCATCGTCGGCATCCTCGCTGTGGCGCTCGTCCCCTTGGGCGCGACGGGCCCGCTGTCGGTGCCCGTCGCAGCTGCGTCGGCGGCGTGCCCCGCGCTGTCGGGCGCCGGCCCGCTGGGATCGTGGTCGGCGCAGAACACGACCTCCGGGACGCCAGGACCCACCCTGTCGGGCACCACCAGCTATGGCACCGGCATCGTCGGCAACGCGTTCGTGCTCGCAGGATCGGGACTGTCATCGACGTCGGTCTCGACCGTGACCGGCGGGGTGTCGGTGATGGCATGGGTGAAGCCGTCGTCGATGCTGTCGGTGCAGACCGTGATCTCACGCTCCACCGGACCGAGCTTCACCGGCTCCAATGACGTTTCACACGGATACGCCCTGCGGATCGGGTTCCCTTGGGGCGTCGAATGGGAAGTCGACGACCCCACCGCCAGGGTGCCGGAGGTGCTGCGTGCCCAGAACTTCACTGCGATGGACGACGGAGACTGGCATCACGTCGCCGCGTCATGGGAACCCGGATCGATGGCGATCTTCGTCGACGGTGTCGAAGTCGCCCGACAGGTCTCGAGCAGCGCGTCGATCAACCCGGCCGATTCCACACCGTTCATCATCGGCGGCGAGCACAACACCGGGTTCGGGTTCACCGGATCGATCGACGAAGCCATGCTGTTCGGCCGAGCCATCACTGCCGGCGAGATCGCCGGCTGCATCCCCCCTCCGATGATCTCGACGGTCGCCGGGAACGGAGCACAGGGGTTCGCCGGTGACGGCGGCCCCGCCACCAGCGCCAACCTGAACGGCCCGACCGGGGTGGCGGTCGATGCCGCTGGAAACCTCTACATCGCGGACAAGGGCAACCATCGCATTCGGAAGGTGACCCCGGCCGGCACGATCTCGACGTTCGCAGGCAACGGCACCGCGGGGTTCGCCGGTGACGGCGGCCCCGCCACCAACGCCAACCTGAACGGCCCGAACGGGGTGGCGGTCGATGCCGCAGGGAACCTCTACATCGCAGACAGCGGCAACCATCGCATTCGAAAGGTGACCCCAGCCGGCACGATCTCGACGTTCGCAGGCAACGGCACCGCGGGGTTCGCCGGTGACGGCGGCCCCGCCACCGACGCCCGACTCAACTCCGCGAACGCGGTCGCGACCGACTCGGCCGGGAACCTCTACATCGCAGACAGCGACAACTACCGCGTCCGCAAGGTGGACCCGGCCGGGAGGATCTCGACGTTCGCAGGCAACGGCATCGAAGGGTTCGCCGGTGACGGCGGCCCCGCCACCGACGCCCGACTCACGTTCATGGGTGGATTGGCGGTCGACGCCGCAGGCAATCTCTACCTCTCGGACACCGACAACTTCCGCGTCCGCAAGGTGAACTCGGCCGGAACCATCTCGACGTTCGCAGGCAACGGCATCGAAGGGGTCTCAGGTGACGGCGGCCCCGCCACCGCGGCCAACGTCTGGGCTCCGTTCGGATTGGCCGTCGACTCGTCCGGCAACCTGTACATCGCAGACAGGAACGGCGGCAATGTGAGAACGGTGAACACGGCGGGGACGATCTCGAGGTTTGCCGGGACGAGCCTCGGCTTCGGATTCTCCGGAGATGGTGGCCCCGCCCTCAACGCGACCTTTGCGGGTGTGGATGGCGTGGCAATCGACACGGACGGGAACCTCTACGTCACCGACCGGCTCAACCAACGCATCCGGAGAGTGTCGGGCTGAGGAACTGCCGGCTCACCGAGCAGAGGTGCCCGAGGAAGCGCCCAGCGGGAGACCGCCGCCCCGGTCATCCGCCGTGACCCAGGCGCTCGAGCCGTCGAGCGCCACCGTCACGTCGTCCCTCGGCTCAGGTCAGAGTCCGAGCAGGTCGGCGATCAGCTCTCGGATCTGCTGCAGCGCGACCGGCCCGACGTTGGCGCCCGTGGGCTCGACGATCCGGTCGACGCTGATCGTCGTCGGCAGGTGCGCCTGGGCGACCCCGAATTCCGCGACGTCCACCTCGCTCAGCCAGCCTCGCTTCGCGGTCGTGCACGGCACGACGGCGATCGCGTGCTGACGGAACTCGAGGGCGGCGAGCTGGTCGAGCTCCAGGAGGGCATCGGGACGGTGAACTTCTTCGGCATCCTCGCCCGCAACGGCTACGTGCTCGCCCGGTGGCGCTATCCCGAGTCGGCACTGGAGGCGCTGACCGCGTTCCTCGAGAGCGGCGTCGTGCAGAGCGCCGGGTTCACCTACGACGAGGATCTCTTCAACGGCTTCCAGAGCATGGTCGAGGTGACCGCCGGCGACTGGGTGGGTTCGGTGATCGTCGGCGAGGCATCGACGGACGACGAGGTGTTCTACGACCTCCTCTGGAGCCTGAGCCGCGCCTGATCCGAAGCCGGATCGAACACCGGATCCGCGCCCCTCGACGAACTCTCGCCCCGACCGGTCACGGATCGGCGACCTGGGGTGTCATGGCAGTGTGACGTGGGTGCGGCCAGCGAGGGACGAGTCGGGCGGTGATGCGAACGCGAACTCGTACGAGCTGTTCGCGTCGCTGTACCCGGGCCTCCGCCGATTCGCCGCCGTCGTCGGCGATGCCGACATGGATCCCGACGATCTCGTGCAGGACGCGCTCGTCGCGACGCTCGACCGCCACGACCTCGACGAGATCCGCGTCCCGGCGGCGTACCTGCGTCAGGCGATCCTGCACCAGGTCGCGAACCGTCGCCGACGCGCCGGCCGGTGGCGGCGGCTGATCCCACGGCTCGTCGGCGACGCCGCGCGCCACGACCACTACCCGTCGGACCTGTCGGACCTGGACGAGCTGTCCCCGCTCGACCGGGCCGTCGTGTTCCTGATCGACGTCGAACGCTTCAGCAGCGACGAGGCGGCCGAACACCTCGGTCTCACCGCCGTTGCGGTCCGCAAGCGTGCGAGCCGGGCACGTGCGCAACTGCGCTCCACGCTTCAGCCCGGCCTCACCGTGGTCGACCCGCCTCCGGAGGAGCCCGCATGAACACCCGTGACCTGTTCGAGCACCGCGCCACGCGAGGCACGCCTCGGGGTGCCGCTGCCGTCTGGCGGGACGCGCACGGCGGTGCCCGCGCCGTCGACGCTCCGCGTCCGACATGGCCTTTCCGCCTCGCGCTCGCCGCCTGGGTCGTCGCCCTGGTGGTCGGCGCATTCGCGGTCCGCCAACCCGACGACTCCCCGGTCGCCTCGACGGCCACGTCGACGGATGACGAGGGCACGCCGACGTCATCCGAACCCCTGCCCGCACCGCTGCTGATCGAGGGCGGCACGCTTTCGCGAGAACGCGGCGGTGTGAGCCGCCCGACCGACCCCGCCTACGACGCCGACGATCTGTTCGACGGCATCGTTCAATTCGAGCCGTCTCCCGGCGCACCGGTCACGACGGCGAAGGTGTACGCCAGACCACTCGACCCGTTCGCCGGCCCGATCTTCGTCCTCGAGACGCGCTCGGACGGAGGGTTCCGTCCGCTCGGCGCCAATCTCACACCGGCGGAATTGGAGCGGTACTCCGAACTGGTGGAACGCAACGGGGGATCATGGGTCCTGCGCTCCGAGGGCGACCTGGTCGAGGTGGCGAACATCGTCGACGACTGGAACACACGACTGACGCTTGGATGGCAGTTCGGGTTCGAGCTGCCCGGCGACCGGTTCGCGACGCTCTCCGCCGAGATGGGTACGCCCGATCGCCCGATCAGCGAATGGCTGATGATCTCGCGTCTGGCGGTGGCCACCGCAGAGACCGGCAGGCTCACGGTTGCGCCGACGGACGTGCTGGGGGCGCCCGGGGTCGTGATCGACACGGGCAACGGCTCGGGCAACGAGGTGGTGTGGAGTGACAGTGGTGCGCTGTACCGCCTCGACTCCACGACCATCGTCGGAGACACCGCCGTCGGCCGAGACGCCACCGAGGATGTCGGCCGGCTCCGCCTGGTCGAACGCGCCGAATGGGTCGAGGCGATCCGGATGTCGATGCGCGAGTCGATCGCCGAGCGACTCGCGGGCTGGGCCTTCCTGCCGACGATCCTGGTTGCCGTCGCCAGCGCGGTGTGGTTCCTGGTGCGCCGCTCGCACCTCGCTGCCGTCATCGCCGTGGCCGTGGCCGTGGCCGTGACGTTGTTCTGGGCTCGGGGACGCAGCGCCATCGAGCTCGCCGTGGCGGTCGCCGGCCTGGCGATCGCCTGGTGGCGCCACCGGTCGCGGACCGCTGCGCACGTTCCGGCCGATGCGCGCACAGATCCGTGATGGTGCCGGACATGGGGCGGCATGAGGATCGCCAGACCCCGTGACCGCGACGACCCGGCCGCCGCGTTCGAAGCACTCGTTCGGGACAACGTCACCGACGTGTGGCGATCGGTGCGACGAGCGCACCTCGATCAGGTCAGAGTCCGAGCAGGTCGGCGATCAGCTCGCGGATCTGCAGCAGCGCAACCGGCCCGACGTTCGCGCCCGTGGTCTCGACGATCCGGTCGACGCTGATCGTCGTCGGCAGGTGCGCCTGGGCGACCCCGAACTCCGCGACGTCCACCTCGCTCAGCCAGCCTCGCTTCGCGGTCGTGCACGGCACGACGGCGATCGCGTGCTGACGGAGCTCGAGGACGTCGTCGGAGGTCACGACGATGGCAGGGCGGACGAAGCCCGGTTCGCCGCGGGCCGGCGCCCCGACGTCGACGCGGACGACGTCACCGGCTCGCATCTGCGACGTTCGCGACATCGCTCGCCGACGCGTTCAGCACGGCCGTGTCATGGTCGTCGAGCGGCGCTCCTGCGAGTTGCGCGCCGATGATCCGACGGCGTTCCCGACGGATCAGCTTGTCCAGCTGCGCATCGAGCGTGAGTCCGTCACGATCGGCGAGCTGCCGGAGCGCATCGCGGGTCCGAACCGAGACCTTGATGGTCGTCGTTTCGGGCATGCCGACAAGTATGCCGTCAGTCGCTGTCGCGCCCTGGCTGCTCGGTGAGCCAGGCGAGCGCGCCCCGGGCGGCGGCGACGGCCGTGCTGAACGACGCCTGCAGCAGGTAGCCCCCGGTGGGCGCTTCCCAGTCGAGCATCTCGCCGGCCACGAACACGCCCGGCAAGGCGCGCAACATGAACCGGTCGTCCACCTCGTCGAGGCGCACGCCGCCGGCCGACGAGATCGCCCGGTCGATCGGCATCGTGGCGACGGTGACGAACGGCAGGCGCTTGACGAGCCGGGCCAGGTCGCCCGGGGCGGTCGGGAGCGTTCGACCACCGAGCTCGCGCACCAGCGCCGCGGCCACCGGCGACAACCCCGCTGCGCGACGCAACGCCGTGTTCACCGAGTCACCGGGTCGGGAGCGTGCGAGCCGCTCGGCCAGCTGTGCCTCGGATCGATCGGGGCTGAGGTCGATGTGGACGGTGCACGACCCGTTGCGCTCGATCAGGTCGCGTGCCACCGCGGCCAACGCGTAGACGGGTCCACCCTCCAGACCGGCTCGGGTGATCACGACGTCGCCGCGCACCCCGACTCCGTCGAGCGACAGCTGCACGTTCTTCACCGGCGCGCCCTCGTGCTTCGCCAGCAGTTCGGGCCGCCACGGGATGCGGAGCCCGCAGTTCGCCGGTCGCATCGCAGCGACCTCCACGCCCGCGGCGCGCAGCATCGCCGCCCAACCCCCGTCGGAACCGACCCGCGGCCAGCTGGCCCCACCGAGTGCGAGCACCACGACGTCGGCGACGAGCTCGTGCTCGCCGTCGGGCGTCGCGATCCGCACCGAGCGCGGCGCACTGCCGAACCCCACGAACCGGTGGCGCGTCTCGATCACCACGCCCGCATCGGCGAGCCGTGCGAGCCACGCGCGCAACAGCGGCGTGGCACGGAACGACCGGGGGAACACCCGACCGCTGGACCCGACGAAGGTCGGCTCACCGAGCTCGGCGCACCAGGCTCGCAGCGCCGACGCCGGCCACGCCCGAATCGCGGCCTCGAGCCGCGGAGTGGCCGTGCCGTACCGCGTGAGGAGGTCGTCGGTCGGTTCACTGTGGGTGAGGTTCAGCCCGCCCCGCCCGGCCAGCAGCAGCTTGCGCCCCACCGAGGCCATGTGGTCGTGCACGGTGACCGAGCACCCGGCGCCGGCGAGCACCTCGGCCGCCATCAACCCCGCCGGCCCACCCCCGATCACCACCGCCGCCGGGCGAGGTTCGGTCGGGGTCTGCGGCACGGGTCGAGGCTATGGCGCCTCACGGTGGTCACGGGTCGGCGATCGCTGCGCGGCTCACGGCCACGGCCAGCAACTCCACCACGTACGGGCGGGGATCGACCAGCCCCAAACCTGCGACCACCACGATGACGACCCGACCGTCGGCGAGGCGGGCGGCGGCGAACCCCTCCGATCCCCACGCCTCGACCCCGATCCCCTCGAGCAGGACCTCGCCCCGCGAGCCCTCCGGCCGAAAGGCCGCTCCCATCTCCGCCGGTATCAGATCCACCCCGACGCGGCCGGCGACCACCGAGTTCGGAGCGTTCGGCAGGACGAACTCGCACTCGTCGCCCGGTGTGTTCGGATCGGTCCCTCTCGCTTCCACGACGCTCAGCCCGGACGCTTCGATGTCCGCGATGGTCAAGAGGTCGCACGCGACGGGCGTCGCTGCCGACGGCGTGGTGCTCTCGAACACCGGTGTCGACGTCGGGATCGCTCCGCCTTCGGCCGGTCTGATGACCACCTCGTTGAGACCGCTGATCTCGATGCGATCGCCGATCGACAGGTCGAGAGCAGCGCTGGGTCGACCGCCGTCGGAGCCGTCGCCGTCGAGCAGTTCCATGGCCGTTCGGATCCCGGCGCGATCGACGCTCAGGAACCCTCGTGCACCGGGAGCGACGTCCGCGACGTAGCGCCCCGGCGCGAGATCCTCGCCGACGGACCACCTCCCGCTGTGCAGGGTCACCGTTCCGTCGATCGGTTCGATCCACCGCGACACCACCGGCGTGAACGCGAGCGTGAACTTCCCCCGAGAACCAGCGGTGAGGACGACCTCGTCGCCGTCCGACAGCTCCACTCGCAACGTCGCGACAAGGCCGCCCACAGCGAGTTCGGGGACACTGAGGATCTCGAGGATGCTCCCGAACGAATCGCGTTCACCGAGCGGGACAGACAGCGCGGCCGACACGCCGGAGTTCACGGTCACCTCGTACAACCCCGGGTCGAGGTGCTGTCCCGCGACGTAGGTCCCGGGACCGAGCAACGCCGGAGCTGCACCGACCTGCGCAGGCACTGCAGCGATCTCCGCCATGGTCGTCACGGCACCCCGATCACTCGCCTGCCCCGTGCAGCCGGCCGCGCCAGCCAGGGCGACCGACAGCGCTGCCGCGACCCCGACCACCACCCGGCGACGACGACCCAACAGCACGACTCCCCTCAGGTGAGAACCGCGATGATCATGGTCCAGGCCGTCGTCGCCCGCCGCCGAAGACGGCCGACGTTCACGGAACGTTCACCGCAACACCCCATCGACAGGACGCCGACAGGACACGAGGCCGAGAACGACACAAGGCCCCGCCGTACGGCGGAGCCTTCCTCTGTCACGACCCCGGCGGTCAGCCGGTGCCGTTCAGCGCGCTCGAAGGGACTCGAACCCCTCACCTTCTGATCCGTCGTGCAATCGGGCTCATCCGTCTCGTGCCGCCATGTATCGGATCATGCCGCTGAGCAGGGCAAATCGATTGATCGCCGGACGGGGTGGGACTCATTGGTACGGGTTGGTATCAGCCGTTCTGATACATCGCTGATACATCGCCGTCCGGCAGTCCGGGTCAACCTTCTGACCGCCTGGCGCGACGGTGCAGCGGCGCAGGCCCACGTGTATC
>Ga0315901_10005506_pt1 | contig 15402 bp, 28 predicted proteins | sample LakEriMetagenome_10_FD_203761 | JGI IMG/M metagenome (GOLD analysis project Ga0315901, IMG submission 203761) | Freshwater fungal communities from buoy surface, Lake Erie, Ohio, United States - Buoy 2 MA116 | ecosystem: Environmental > Aquatic > Freshwater > Lake | place: USA: Lake Erie, Ohio...
TTGCAATTAATCAAAGGCGATGTGAAAATCAACAAGGTAATTTATGACGCTGAAAATTGGCAAGAAGTGTTAAACTATATTAACACAATGAACATTGAATATACTCAAGAACAAATTGAGTGGACAAAACGAAAACTTTGGAACGATTAAATTATAAAATGAGGGGTGCGACTCGGTAACGCACATTAACAATTTATTTATTATGAAAAATTACTTTTTTGACTTATTAGATGAAGTCACGCCAGCGAATGAAGAACACAAAGAGTTTTTAAAGGTGTTTTCCTTCGGTTTAACGCTATTTCTCGGCACGTTTGGACTACTTATATCACTTTTAATTTTAATGCGATGAGAACGGCTAAAAACACGAAGCCAACTTTGATTGAAATAATCAACTATTGGCACGACCAAAAGAAGAAAAACACGGGTCGTTTAGATATGCAACATTATTTAAGAGTTTGTGAAGCCAAAGCCTATAATGTTAGGTGGAATGAAGAAAATAAAAACTGGGGTTATGTTGGTGATAGATAGAGACAGTTACGATTTGTTAATGAATGTAGACCCGTGTTCCATTTTTACATATTACGGAGTTGAAGAAATGCACGGTTTAAATTTAACAGATTGCAGAAAGCACCCAAACACGAAGGAAGGTAGTTATATTTGCGGATGGGCGAACCATATCCCGCACGAAGGTGAATATAAATTAACGGATAGAATGTTCTGTTTTATTAACTTGAATAGGTGCAATAGTGAATTAGATTTGATTTGTAATTTATTCCACGAATTAATGCACGTTTCTTTTAATAGGTTTAATGAAGATATTGAACTTGAAGAAGAAATGATTACTTGGGCAGAACAAGAAACGAGAGAACTTTATGAACTTACAAAAAAATTGATATGAAAATAGAATGGTGGAAATTATTAATAGTGTTTGTTTCAGCAATTGTATTAGAAGCAAATAGTATAGCAGGATTTAAATATTTAATGAACCATAATTGGTTCGGAATGGTTTTAATGGCTTTTGTTAATCCGTTTTTATGTTTGCCGTTAAATCATTTTACAATTGAAGTAAAAACATTTAAACAAAGAATTTGGATAGCTACAGCATTCAGCACTGGGTTTGTAGTTGGTATCTTAACAATAAGACCTTTTTTTATATGAAATATAGGTGGATAAGAAAAATAACTCAGGCGTACAAGGGTAACACTTACGTTAATTACATTGTAAGTATTAACGATAAATATCTTTATACTTCGTCCGTGTTGGAATATTGCGAAGAGTATGTTTTGAAGTACGCACAAAAACACGGGATCAATTACTGCGATATATTAAGAACAGAAAAACATAAAAGAATTAAAAATGAAAGCTAAAAAAGTAACGATAGTTTTTGAGTATACTAACTTCGATGTTTTAGAATCAATAATCGATAGACTAAAAGAGGAATTAATGCAAGGTAAAGAATACTTTGAAAGCGATGTTCACGATTGCAATGGTGCGAAACGCTACCTACAATTTATGCAGGAGTACAAAAAGACGAGAAACTTTGTAGTAAATAAAGACGTAATAACAATAAAATCTAACCTATGATACCAAAAGACGAAGCATTCAGTTTAGTTCAACACTTCTTTATTGAATTGAATTTAAGAGATTACAAGAAAGCAAAAGAATGCGCAATATATTTATCTCATTCCATGATTAGAGAAACGTTGGACGTAGAACGTATAAAGTACTGGAAAACTGTAGTAAACGAAATTGAAAAGCTATGACCTTTATAATCTACAACCCTAAACAAAAGATTGACTACCGTAAAATAAAGCGGTGGAGAATCCGTGTTAACATATCAAATAATTATTACAAGAATTTCGAATCAGATTAAAAAATAATTTGTATATTTGTTTTCGAGTTCATCCTACATTATAAACTCGTAAGGTATTATTGACCCTTTGAATGAATGTGAGGTAGGATGCACAGGATTTCAAGGGGTTTTTTTATTTATTAAATTTTAAGTTATGAGGATTTATCATCCGTATTGGAAATGGGAAGATTATAAAGCAGGATTTTATAATAATTGCAGTGGAGAAGAAAAAAAAATATTAATTCAAAAAGGAATTGAAATGTTTAATTCAGAAAAATTAACTTTAGAATATATGTATAAAGTTATAAATGAATGGAAATATTCTTGCGAACATAATTTTACTAACCCTTCATTAAATAAAATCGCTTACATTGGACAAGGAGCCTGTTGTATTTATGCTAACATACCTTCAACAATTACAATGGAAATATGGAATTTGTTAGATAATAAAATTCAGGATAGAGCAAATAAAAATGCTAATGATGTTTTAAACAAATGGATTATAAACAATAAAAGAATACAATTATGCCTAAATTTAGATTAAATAAAAATGTTTTAGAAGCCGCAAAAGAACGAATAGATTTTACTTTTAATAATTTTGAAAGAATATATTTAAGTTTTAGTGCAGGTAAAGATTCAACTGTTATGCTTCATTTAGTAATGGATGAATGCAAAAAAAGAAATATTAAAATAGGTTTATTAATTGTTGACTTAGAAGGTCAATATAAAATGACTATTGAACACATTGAATCTTGTATAGAAGAATATAAAGAATATATAGATTTATATTGGGTATGTTTACCTATACATTTGAGAAACGCTGTTTCAGTTTATGAACCATTTTGGAAATGCTGGGATACGGAACAAGAAGATAATTGGATAAGAATTCCAAATCAAAAATCAATAACTGATATAAATTATTTTGATTTTTTTAGGGATGGAATGGAATTTGAAGAATTTGTTCCCGAATTTGGTGAATGGTATTCTCAAGGCAAAAAAACAGCTTGTTTAGTGGGTATTCGTTCGGATGAATCATTAAATAGATATAGAACTATTTCATCTAATAAAAAAGAAACTTTCCAAAACAAATGTTATACAACTAAAATAACTGATAATGTATATAATTTATATCCTATTTATGATTGGACTACTGAAGATATTTGGATTTATCACGCTAAAAATCAAAATAAAAGATATAATCAATTATATGAATTAATGTTTAAAGCAGGTTTGTCAATTCACCAACAAAGAATATGTCAACCATATGGTGATGACCAAAGAAGAGGTTTATGGTTATTTCATTTAATCGAGCCTGAAACTTGGGCAAAAGTCGTAGCAAGAGTCAATGGAGCAAATTCAGGAGCTTTATACATTAATGAAAGCGGTTCAATAACTGGTTATAATAAAATAACAAAACCTAAAAACCATACGTGGAAATCATTTGCTGAATTATTTTTAAATAGTATTCCTGAAAAAACTAAAGAACATTATTTAAACAAAATTTACACTTTTGAAAAATGGTGGAAAGAAAGAGGATATGATTTAGGTATACCCGATGAAGCGCCATATTTATTAGAATCGCAAAAATTAGCACCAAGCTGGAGAAGAGTTTGTAAATCTTTATTAAGAAATGATTTTTGGTGCAAAGGTCTTGGATTTACTCAGCATAAAACTGAAGCATATCAAAAGTATTTAGAATTAAAAAAACGTCAAAGAGTAGAAAGTAAATTTTTAAATTAACAATTATGAAAACAAAAATCAATGAATTAATTAATGAATTATCTAATATGGATTTAGATAATAAAGTAAATGCAATTAATGAAATTAAATTAGCATTACACGAAATTTCACCATTTAAAACAGAGCCTGTAGATTGTGTTATATGGGTTAAAAACGAAACTGTTTTTGCTAATGATTATAACCCAAATTCAGTTGCACCACCTGAAATGGAATTATTAAGACTTTCAATTTCAAATGATGGATATACACAGCCTATTGTTTCAATGGATAACAATGACGGAACAAGAGAAGTAATAGATGGATTTCATAGAAATAGAGTAGGAAAAGAATGTATAGATATTCAAGAACGAGTTAAGGGATATTTACCTGTAGTTACAATTAGAGAATCTCAAAAAGGTCAAAATGATAGAGTAGCTTCAACAATTCGTCACAATAGGGCAAGAGGAAAGCACAAAGTTGAATCAATGTCTGATATTGTAGTTGATTTAAAAAGACGTAATTGGTCAGATGAAAAAATATGCAAAGAGCTTGGAATGGATAGAGATGAAGTTTTAAGATTATCACAAATTAGCGGATTAATAGAAATGTTTTCAGATAAAGATTTTTCAATGGCTTGGGAACCTGAAAGGGAAAATATTGACGAATTAATAGAATAATTTATTATATTTGTAATGGTTCGAGCAGGAACTTATAAAAACATTATTGAACGTCTTTAGATGATTAGGGCTGCTCCCCGAAAGTCTAAAGGCGTTTTTTATTTTATACAACAACAAATGGAACGTGATTCAATGATTTTTTACCGCAGCTTTTACGAAAGTGTTGAAGGTATGTCGCCAATAATTAAAGCTGAAGTATATGACGCTATTTTTAAATATGCGCTTGACTTTAAAGAACCTGAATTTACTGATAATGTGGCTAAAGCGTTATTTATTCTTATCAGACCACAATTAGACGCAAATATTAAGCGTTTTGAGAATGGTAAAAAACCAAAAACAAAACTAAACGAAAGCAAAACCGAAGCAAAAAATAAGCAAAACGAAAGCAAAGCTGAAGCTAATAACAATGTAAATGTAAATGTAAATGATAATGTAAATAAGAATATAAATATAGAAGAACGTAAAATCAAGTTTTACGATTCACTTACTAAATATGTAGATGAATATCCAAAACAAATGTTACGAGACTTTTTTAATTACTGGAGTGAACACGGAGAAAAGGATAAAAAACTTAGATTTGAAAAGGAAAAAACTTTTGGTATCAAACAAAGATTATCAATTTGGTATAGTAGAAACCCAAAACAATATGAAACCGAAGGTATTGCACCTGAAGAACTAAAAGCAATTAAACTCGGATTCCTAAAACCTAACAAATGATAACAAAAGAAGGCGACTGCTTACAATACTTGCTCGATTATAAAGACGGCAAAATAAAAGACGGATTAAAAATTGATTGTGATTTAGATGAGTACATTCGTTTTAAACCTAATCAACTAAACATCATTCTTGGACACGATAACGTTGGTAAGACGTATTGGATAAATTGGTATTTTTTAACGTTGGCACTTAAACACGATTTAAAGTTTTGCATTTGGAGCGGTGAAAACAAGAAAGCTACAATACTTCGTGATTTACTACAAATGTACTACGGAATAAAATTTAAAGATTTAACATACCAACAAATTCAAACGGGTGTTACAATACTTGAGCAACAATTTAAATTCATAAGCAATAAAGAATTATACAAACCAAATGAACTATTGAAGTTGTTTGAACAAAGCGAATGCAATGTAGCATTGATTGACCCATTTACGGGATTGGATAGGCAAATGGATTTTCAAAGCAATTACAATTTCTTAAATACTTGCCGTGATTTTTGCAATAAGTTTGGAGTTACGATATACATAAACACGCACCCAAATAGCGAAAGCGGTAGGAGTGGGAACGTTTATCAGGAAGGCGAATATAAAGGGCATTTAAAAGCACCTTTAAAAGACCATATCGAAGGCGGTAAAGCATTTAGTAATCGTTGTGATGACTTGTTTGTAATTCATAGGTTAGTAAAACACGAAACAATGAAGTATTGCACTTGGGTAAACGTTGAAAAAGTTAAAGATATGGATACTGGAGGCAAACATACAGCATTGAATGACCCTATTATGTTTGATTTTAATTCGGGGTTAGGTTTTAAAGTTAATGGAGTTGATCCGTTATTTAATGTTAGACCAAAAATTTCAAATAGTTTTCCAGTTCAAAACCATATTGTTGACTTCAACAAAAAGGTTGAACCCGATATAGTAAACGGAAAAGAATTATTTTCGTTTAGCGAAAAAATGAAAAAGGATTCGCCTTTTTGAATATTAAACTAAGCAAAAACACGAATAAATGGACGAACTGACTATTATAACAGGCAAAGTAAACTTAGATACTACTTATTTAAAGATTAAAATAAGCCTTGAAGAAATAAAAGAAAAACACGGACAAAGAACCGATTTAATAAACTCAATGGAGCGTAGTTTAGCAGACTTACAACAAGTTAAAATTAGTTACGATGCTATGGAAAAAGAACTAAGGGCAGCACTCCAGCAGAATTTTAGACTTGAAAAGCTATTAATGGAAGAAAAGTTTAAAGTAAAGGATTTAGAAATTCAATTAAAAATGAAAAACGTAGAATTATGAAGAAGTATAAAATATTAAATTTATATGCGTGTTTAGGTGGCAACCGTTACAAGTGGGATGACATAGCAGACAACTTAGAAATAACAGCCGTTGAACTTGACCCGGAAGCAGCACGTTTATACAAAGAGCGTTTTCCAAAAGACGAAGTAATAGTAGCAGACGCACACCAATATTTGTTAGACCATTACAAAGAATTTGATTTTATTTGGAGTTCACCACCTTGCCCAAGTCATAGTAGAATGAGACTAACAAACACTGGTGAGGGCGAACGTAAATCACCGCCAACTTATCCTGATATGAAGTTATACCAAGAAATAATATTTTTAGATAACTTTTTTGATGGTAAATATTGCGTTGAAAATGTTATTCCTTATTACGAGCCATTGATAACCGCACAAAAACGCGGAAGGCATTTATACTGGACCAATTTTAATTTGCCAAATGATTTAGGCGAACGCAAAGCAAATAATTTTATTACTTCAAAAGTTTCTGAATTAAGTAAATTCCACGATTACGATTTTACACAATACAAAGGAACGCAAAGAGTGGATAAAATGGCGCGTAACTTAGTAGACTACGAAGCTGGGAAAACAATACTTGAAACAGCTTTAAACATTTACAAAAAGACGAATGTAAACCAAACTTCAATATTTGATTATGAGGTGTAAAAACTGCAAAGAGAAATTTGAACCCGCTCGGTTTAATATGAAGTATTGTTTAAAAGACGAATGCGTCCGTGTTTTCGTGGAAGAAGTAAAGAATAAAACTTGGAAAAAGACGAAAGCAAAAGCGAAGCAGGATTTAATGACACTATCCGACTATCTTAAATTAGCTCAACAAGTGTTTAACAAGTTCATTCGACTACGTGACAAAGGGCAAGTTTGTATATCCTGCCAAAAAAAGCCGTTAAAAGAAAACGCAGGACACTTCTTCAACGCAAATAACCATTACAACATTCGGTTTGATGAGCGTAACGTCCATTTGCAATGTGAACACTGTAATACATATCTTTCTGCGAATCTTATCGAGTACCAAAAACACCTAATTAATAAAATTGGAATAGAAAGTTACCACGAATTAGAAGCAGAAGCAAGGAAAACACGAAAGTTCACAATTGACGAACTAAAAGAAATAATAGCTACCTACAAAAAAAAGATTAAAGAAATAGAGTTATATTAAAAAGAATAGTTAATTTTGAGAAACAATTAAAACTAAAATTATGACACGAGAAGAAAAATGCAAGTTAGCAATTGAACGAGGATACACTTACGACCCTGAAACTGGATTGATTTATAGTAGGTTAAAAAAACAAGTAACACATAAAGATAAAAATGGATATATTCAATTCACAACAACAATAAGTTATAGAAAATGCATTGCAATATATGCTCATCAATTTGCTTGGTATTGGGTAAATAAAGAATGCGTTGAGGAAATAGACCATATTAATAGCGTTCGAGATGACAACCGTATTATTAATTTAAGGGCTGTAACAAAGCAACAAAATCAATTTAATAGAATATCTGCAAAAGGTTATACATGGTGCAAAAGAGATAATAAATGGAAATCTCAAATTCAATTAAATAAAAAGGTAATTTTTTTAGGTAGGTATAATTCAGAACAAGAAGCAAGAAACGCATATTTAGCAGCAAAAGAAATTTACCATAAATTTTAAATTCTTTGTTGTTATATTAAAAAGAATAGTTATATTTGTACACGTTTAACAATTAAATTATATTTTATGAAACATTTATTTAAAGCATTGGCAGACTTCCAGCAAGAAGTGCCAGTAATTCACAAAGGAACGCAAGGTTATGGGTATAGCTTTGCAGATTTACCAACAATTTTTAATGTAATAAATCCATTACTTAAAAAACACGGATTAGGATTTACGCAATTAGTAGGTAAAGACGAAATAACTACAATGCTATTTCACATTGAAAGTGGTGAAAGTTTAACAACAAATACAAGTGTACCGAATAACGTACAATTAAAAGGTATGAATGAATTTCAAGTTATGGGTTCTGCAATTACTTACATAAGACGTTATTCGCTTTCTGCTCTTCTTGGAATAATTACCGACAAAGACACGGACGCAGCAGGTGAGCAAGTAAAACACGAAACTAAGAAACCTAAGATTGAAGGCGAACGCTTTTTAAAAGCCATTGAAGCTATTCGAGCAGGTGAATTTACAGCCGAAGAACTACAAGCAAAGTTCGATTTAAATGAAGTACAACAAAAATCATTGTTATTATTATGAGAATTCGAGCCAGCCAATTAGGCAAAATTATGACCTCATCAAAAACAAAAGGTGAGGTCTTATCAAAAACTTGCAAAACTTACATTCAGGAGTTAGCAATTGAAAACACGTACGGAATCCGTAAGGAATTTTGGAGTAGGTACACTGATAAAGGGAACGAATGCGAAGACGAAGCTATTGAACTCGTTAACGATGTTTTAGATTTAGGATTTATTTACAAAAACGATGAAAACATAACAAACGAATGGGTAACGGGAACGCCTGACGTAAACACGAATGAAATTCTTTTGGACGTAAAAACAAGTTGGGATGCTACAACCTTTCCTTTTTTTGAAGATGAAATACCAAACAAAGATTACTACTATCAATTACAGGGTTATATGTGGCTAACTGGAAAGACGGAAGCACTTTTATGTTACTGCCTTGTTAATACACCTTTTCAGATAGTAGAAGACGAAGTTAGGCGTGAACATTGGAAACAAGGTTTGATTGATGAAAGTTTAGATGTAAGAGACTTTGTTCAAAAGAAACATAACTACGACCATATACCAAAAGAAAAACGTTTAAAAGTCTTTAAAATAGCAAAAGACGAAGAAGTAATCAAAAAGATTAAACAACGAGTAGAAGAATGCAGAGAATATTATAACAATTTAATAGAAAATTTATGAAAAATGAACTAAAAGAAATGGGTTACTATATTAACTCAACACGAGAAGATCAATGCGTACAAATCAAAGCTTTACAACGTGGAAAACTTTGGTACGAAGTAATTAGGCAGTACGACAAAAACACGATATCAGAATTTTGCTGCAGTCAAGAAAGATTTAAGAACCTTTATATTGAAAAGAAATGAGTAAAACAAGCGTAAAAAGTAAAATCGAAGTCTTAAAACAATGGCTTCAAAGTATAAACCCAATAAAATATATTAAGTAAATGGAAAAGAAAGATAATTCAGGTGTGTTATTCACTAACAACAAACGAGAAAAAGAAACTCACCCGCATTACAACGGAAAGGCTACAATTAACGGAACTGAATATTATGTTTCAAGTTGGGTTAAAGAAGGTAAAACGGGAAAGTTTTTAAGTTTAAGTTTTAAACCAGTTCAGGAACAACCAACGCAAGGCTCAAAGCCTAACTACGGTAACAAAGATTTTGACGATTTTTTAAGTAACTTATGAGAGAACAAGCAAAAGTATTAAGCGAAGCAAACGAGTTGACGAGGTTAATGATTCGTTTTTACCTACAAAAACACGAATTAAGCCTTAACGCTTTTTCAAAGATTGTAGAAGTAAGACAACCTAACTTACATAAATTCATGAGCGGTAAAAGCCTTTCGAGTAGATCAATAGAGAAGATAGGCGAGTTCTTCAGCAAGTAAATTTTAAGGCAGGACGTAAAAAATCCTGCTTTTTTTTGTTTGTATTATATTAATTAGTATATTTGTAGACAATTAACAATTAAAAACACGAATTATGAAAGATTTAGTAAGAGATTGCAGAGAATGTAACGGGTGGGGAACTATAACAGTAGACCTAAATGACACACACATTCCTTATGAGCAGGATGTAATTGACTACGAGTGTATGAGTTGCACGGGAACGGGTGCAGAATTAGACACTGAATTAATCAAAGAACGCATTGACGAGGTTAATGACATGATTGAAGGTATGCAAACACGAATGAGGTTACATTCAGATTTTATTATTCAGCTTAGGAAAGGATATTTAAACGAATTAGCAGAAAAATATGTTTATAGATTAGACACTTGCGCACGTGCTTTAGGACGTTTAATGAATTATAAAAGAAAATTGCATAACTTAGCCCAAAATTAGGCTATGAATTTAATACTGATTGTAGCAGTTGCTTGGTGGTTTGTTAACTTCGAACCCTTGCAGCTGCTTTTTGATTTTATATTTACTCAAATTAAAGTTAGTCACCTATCTAACTACATCCATTCGTCTTTGGGATGCTGGAAATGTTGGTCGTTTTGGTCAACGTTAGTTTATATGGGTAGCTTTCAGTTAGCTTGTTTAGGTGCGTTAATTGCTTTTACTATAGATATATGTTTGAACAAGTTGAACTTGAAGTGATAAACGAAATAAACGCTTCGCAGGACGTAATTAAATATTCAAAAGTTAGTCTGAATAAGTTAAAGAAGATTAAAGAACTAAAAACGGGAAAAAAGGATGGAGAATGTTTTTGCTCCAACGTTAGAAGGCGAGTTTGGTTTAAGGATTTTATGCAATGGGTTGAAAACAATTCTTGACACATACATAAACACGAACTACTCCGAGATTAGAAAATACACTAATTATTTTTTGGTGCGAATGAATAGCACTATAACAGCCGATGTCGTAATCAATAACGCATATATTTATTTAGTAGAACTTAATCCCGATTTAAACACGGAAAACGAAGTTAAAAGCTATCTACTAAACACAATCAAAAAACAAATATTGTGGAACACATCACAAAGCAATAAAGACGAATCAGTCACAGCTATCGAATACACGAACAACGAAACAAATGACGATAGCGATTTAATATATAAGATAGAGCAGGAACGCAAATATCAGTTATATAAATCCTGCATCGAGATTTACAGGAACACGATTGAAGATAGGATTAAGTTAATTATATTTGAAGCGTACTTTGATAAAGGTTATACTACAGCAAGGGCAATGGGTAAATACTTTAACCTTCCGTACGTAACCGCCCATTACTGGATAAGAGAAATAAAAGAAGATTTAAAACGAATAAAACTTGAAAATGAAAATTAAAGACGAATTTAAAGGAAAAGTAATAGTAAAATACGATAGCGTATTAGGACAAAAGCGAATCGAAGTGGATAAGTTAGACCCTGCGCGATTCAATTACTATCAATCAGTCGGACTTGGTTACTTGTTTGAACCTGAAGCAATCAATTACACGGGAATAGAACAAGAAACTATTTCCGAAATGGAAAGCGTTGAAGAAAAACCGAAAAGACGAAGAAAAAAAAGTGAGTAGCTTATATTTAACCAGTGATTATTACATCGTGTTTATGAACCCATCTAAACATAAAAGCGAATGGAACGCCATGAGGTTAATTATGCAAGTAGCTGAAGTAAACTACTGCGTTTTTATAGACTACAAGATTTATTCTTTAGAAATACACGCAGTATCAAAAGAAGATTTTAAAACCTATCAATACAACCCTAACTAAAACACGAATGAAACCTAAACTAATAGAAACACCCGAAAAGCTTTGGGATATGTTCAAAGAATACAAAGAATACATAATCACGAACCCAAGAACAATAGAAAAAGCTTTGCAAAGTGGTAAGATAGCCAAAGAAAGTCTACGAGTGCCATTAACAATGGAAGGCTTTGAACTTTATTGCTTAGAAAATTATAGCGATTGTCATCACTATTTTGATAATACGGATAATAGATATTCGGAGTATAGGACTATCTGCCAACGTATAAAGAAATCAATTAGAAACGACCAAATCGAAGGTGGTATGGTTGGACAATACAATCCTTCAATTACACAACGATTAAACAACTTAACTGAAAAGACTGACATCACAACGGACGGCAAAGGAATAAACGAAATAAAGGTCAATATTATAAAACCAAGTGACACAAACACGAACGAATTGTAAATGCATCTATAGGGTAAGTATAACCAAAATATGCAAAATGTGTGCAAATGGAGTTAAATAGTACAATTATATTTGAAAAGAACTATAACGCACTTCAGGATAACGGGGTGCGTTTTGTCATTAACGAAGGTGGTTCACGTTCATCGAAGACTTATTCGCTTTGTCAATTGCTAATCGTTTACAGCTTACAAAACCCACAAAAGGTAGTTTCGATAATTAGAAAAACTTTTCCTGCTTTACGTGCCACGGTAATGCGTGACTTCTTCGAAATCTTAAAAGAACTAAATATCTATTCACAGGAACGCCATAACAAGTCTGAACACATCTACACGTTTGAAAATGGGTCGATAGTTGAATTCTTTAGTGTGGATGACGAACAAAAGATACGAGGTCGTAAACGTGATGTCGCCTGGTGTAATGAAGCGAATGAACTTTACTACGATGACTTTACTCAGTTGAACATGAGAACCGAGTTTAAATTGATATTTGACTATAACCCGTCTGAATCTTCAAGTTGGCTATACGAGTTACCAAAAGACGAAAGCACGTTAATTAAATCTACGTATCGTGACAATCCGTTTTTACCTGAAAGCATTAAAAAACAAATCGAGGATTTAAAACGAACTGATGAATCACTTTATCAAATTTATGCACTTGGTGAAAAAGCGATTAGCAAATCTAACATTTACTCGAATTGGAATTTCTTAAACCATCGCCCAGCAAAGTTCGTGAATTATGTATATGGGTTAGACTTTGGATATAATCACCCTACGGCACTGGTAAGGGTCTATTGGGTAGACAATGACATCTTCATCGAAAAGGTAATTTATGAAAGCTATTTAACTACAACGAACCTAATCGATAAAATGAATCAGTTAGGCGTAGAAAAACACGTGACAATCTTAGCCGATTATTCACGCCCTGAAATAATAGCCGAAATGAACAACGCTGGCTTTGACGTTCAAAACGCAAACAAGGTAGTTAAAAAAGGAATTGATAACATTAAAACATTCGGGGTATTTTGTGAAGATAGCAAAGAGATCAAAAAGGAATACGATAACTACAAATGGAAAAAGGTGGGCGACATAATCACGGATGAACCAGTTAAATTATTTGACGATGCTATGGACGCTATTCGTTATGCAGTTACTCATATTAGGCAGGAATACTACACGGACGATAGTTACTTTGCCTTCTAAACAAAAACACGAAAAAAAATAATATAGTCATGGCTTACCGCGAAAGACAAAAAATTAGTCAAATGACTCCGAAAGGAGCTGACTTAGAAGCTACGGATTTAATCGAGATTAGTACGTTAGTAAGTGGTTCGTATGTCACTAAGTCGGTAACAGGCGATGAATTAGTTTTAAATTCATTAAGTGGATATGTTCCTTACGTTGGAGCGACACAAGATGTCGATTTAGACAATAACAAATTAAGTGCTCGTTCTGTTTATATCGAGGGAACTAATGGCGATGGTCACTTGCATCTTAAACATCAAAATGCGGATGCAACTGCTTCGGGTCAATCTACGGCTTTATATGCTGATTCAAATGGTGATTTAAAGTATAAGAATGATAACGATTATTACACTACTTTAAAAACTTCAGATAATACCGCAGACCGCGTTTATAATTTTCCTGATGAAAATTGTACTTTAGCACCGCGCGAAGTTACAAACGTGACTTATACCGCATCTTTAACATCTTTACAGCTTAGTGATAACTACAAACTGCTTAGGTTGAATGTAGGTTCTGCAAACGATTTAAGAATACCTACAAATACGCTCGTCCCTTTTCCAATAGGAACGCAGATTATTTTAGTTCAATACGGAACGGGTCAAACTACAATTACTACTTCGGGTGGTGTAACATTACGTTCAAGCGGTGGAAAGACGAAAATAGCTGCCCAATATGGAATGGCAACTTTAATAAAAATAGATACCAATGAATGGGTATTAGGTGGAGATTTAACAACTTAAAATAAATAAACAATGAGTACAAATTTAATGGGCGAATTAGTCGCTAATCGCGGAACGTTTATTTTAAACAACACTAACGAATTTACAGGCGTAATTGATGCAATTGTAGTTTTGGAGGACACGGTTTTCAATGCGGTTAAAATAGCAGGAACAGACGTAAAGACGAATTATATCGGAACACCTGCAACTGCTGTTAAGGCGGGTGCAATTATAACACCAACTGCAGATTTACAATTTAGCGGTGTAGATTTAACATCAGGTAGTGTAGCACTTGTTTTAGGTTAATTATGTATGGATACGGAAATAGTATGTTCTTAGCAACGCACGGAATTTTAGCAAGAAGCGCAAGTGGTGGAGGATTCACTAATCAATACTCTTTATTATTTGATGGGGTTGATGAGTACGCAAAAGGGTCAACTACATTTAATGAGTTAAACGGTACAAATAAATTTACTTTGTCAATGTGGGTTAAACCTACTAATTTAACTACAAGTAGGATATTTTTTATGATACCAAGAAATACTACATCAAGCAATTCACAAGTATTGATATTTTTAAGAACAACGGGTCAATTAGATATTTCAGTAAGTGCAACATCTTCTTTTTGTCGAAGCAATACAGGTGTTATAACTGCTGGTGTTTGGAATCATGTATTAATTTGTTTTGATTTAGCACAAGCGACACAAGCTAATAAAATAAGACCGTTTGTTAATGGAGTAGATGTTTATAATGTAGCAAATGCATTAGGAACTACTTTTCCTACGTCAAGCGGTGAAATCTGGGTAGGTGAAGATTCAAACGGTTATTTAGCTCCATATTTAGGTAACGTTGATGAGGTTGCTATTTGGGGAACAGACCAACGTTCAAACGCAGCTGCTATTTATAATAGTGGTGTTCCATTTGATTTATCAACTTTGGCAGCACCTCCAACGCATTGGTGGAGAATGGGAGATGGTGATTCATGGAGCGGTTCGCAATGGTTGTTAAATGACAATATAGGTAGCTACGATTTAGGCTCAATTAATATGGAAGTTGGTGACCGAGTTACTGATGTACCTTAATTTATGAATATGACAGATACATACGCAATAATAGATATTAATGACTTGCTAAAAGTAGATTTTACGCAAGTAGGTCAAACGAGTGCGGATACAGTTAGAAAGTCATTAGACAATTCTAAATTTGTTTTGAAATGGGAACAAACACCTACTTTTATAACAGATGGCACAATAGTACCTTTGCAGAT
>Ga0315901_10005509_pt1 | contig 15400 bp, 11 predicted proteins | sample LakEriMetagenome_10_FD_203761 | JGI IMG/M metagenome (GOLD analysis project Ga0315901, IMG submission 203761) | Freshwater fungal communities from buoy surface, Lake Erie, Ohio, United States - Buoy 2 MA116 | ecosystem: Environmental > Aquatic > Freshwater > Lake | place: USA: Lake Erie, Ohio...
CCTGTTGTTGGAAGTGTAAGAGTGGTGGTTGCTGTGGCCGTCAGCGTTGTACTAAACGCCCCTGATGTAGCAAAAGTTGAACTATTGGCAAGCGTGAGCGTTCCTGTAGTTGTGGATATTGTTAAGCCATTAATGGAAGTAGCTAATGCAGCACCCAATGTAGGCGTAACAAGTGTAGGGCTTGTGGCTAACACTACGTTTCCTGTTCCCGTACTTCCAAGCCAATCAGGAGCAACTGCTGCGCTTGCCGTTACATTTGCTCTCAAAAAGTAAACTCCATTAGTTGTTTGAGGAGCAAGGCCAATTACTGTCGTGCCAGTCGGACTCACCGAGTAATACGGAACGCTATACTGATTGGCAGATGTCACAGTTCCACTTCCCCCGCCTCCCCCAGCCGGGACAGACCAGCCGCCTGTCGCGTTTAGGTAGTATGTGGCTCCAACACCACCGCTGGCCGGGGTCAATCCCTTTAGCGATGTCGTGAATTGATTCAGCATCGCCGTTGCCTGCGTTGCTGTCAGAGCAATTGGTGTGGCTGCACTTCCTGTGTTGTTTCCAATAAAGGAATTGGCCGCCAGGTTTGCCATCTTCCCAAGCGTTACAGCGCTGTTTGCTATTGTAATCGCACCGGATGCGGCTATTGTCGCATCTCCGCTCATTGCCACCCAGTTCAGGCCCAGGTCTGTATAGGTTCCTGTTGCTGAATTATTGACAAGAAGAATGCTTCCGTCAACATTGTTCGAAGGAACTCTCTGCTGTGCTGTCAGGTCGTGACCAAGAAGATCTCCCTTGGTTGTTACAACCGGGGAAACGGGAGAAGATAATGAAAGAACGCCTGTACCAGAGTTAAGAAGAAAGTCTGCCGATAGAGTTACCTGCTGAACCTCCCCATCAACAGCATCGTAACGACCAAGAAGTGTCTGTGTGGTTACGTCCTGGATCATGTCATATTGAACCTTTGCAAGCCCAATAGCCGTAACACCCAGGTTGCTCATGGTTACATCTCCAGATAGCACTCTTTGAACGGGTGCGTTGGAGGTATTCCCTATCCAGATGCTACCATCAGAGAGACTTGTTGTAAGAAAGCCATCAAGGGTGGCTTGCAAGCCCGACACTTGGGATATGCCTATGTTCGGAATGTCTGTAGAGGCAAGCGCCCGGAAAGACGGAACAGTTGAAGCTCCCGAAACAGGCCCGGCCCATACGGTGGCTGCTGTCTGGGTTGCAAGACCAAAAGTTAATACTGGATCGGTGGCCGTTCCCGTGTTTGTTACGGCACCAAAAATACCCGGGATACTCAATCCCACTGAATCTACCTGGCCACCACCCGCTGCCGCAACCGTACTGATGGACGTAATCCGGCCCTTTGCGTCCACCGTTATCTGCGGGATTAGCGCTGAGCCCCCGTAGTTACCTGGCGTAGCACCACTTGACGGAAGATCCGCCGTAACCAAAGAACGAAACGTAGGCTGCTGCCCATTGGCTGATGTGCCGGAAGCCAGAACGCGATTTGCATTCTGCGTGTTGAGCCCAATGTTTAATGTCACAGCACCCGTTAAAGGCCCTGTAGTGGTGGTAAACACCGCCGCGGCATTGTTTGTCAACCCAACAGAAGTGACTCCGGAAGGGGTTGAAATAACTTGATTTAGGTTGGCATTTAACTTCTGTAACGCCACCAGGATGCTATCCCCAGCCGCTATTGCCGCAGGCGTAGCGCTTCCATTCCATCCTGTCAACACCTTACCAATCACGGCAGCGTTGCTAAGTGACGGGTTGGGATAGGTTCCTGTCAACTGACCACCTGCCGCTATACCTGATATGTCTGATAGGTAGGTGGAGTTATCGTAAGTTATAGTGGTCCCTGAAGCTTTTACAAACCCTGTGCCGCTAAGCTGCGCCTGCTTGCTGTTTATAATATTGGCAAGCCCCGCATTGTCGCCATACGACCCGCCAAGATTTTCAAATGTAATATCGCCAAGAACAGCGGCATTCCCCACCTTGTTAAGCTGCGATTGCGTAAGGTGGAAGTATTCACCCACAATACCTCCCTGCAATCCCATAAGGTCGTTATGCACGCCCTCGTAGGTTTGGGTGTCAGCAAATGTAACACTGGCCGGAAAGTATGGGCCCAGGGGGATGTCAAGAAGCCTTCCCTGATTAATAAGAGCTGTTAAAGCATTGAGCCTGATGGCATCTGTAAGAGTGGTGTCGTTAGCCGTATTCTTCAGGCCACTCATCATGTTGGCCCTATCAAACTGCCCATTGGCAACGGCATCGGCAATTATTACAACCGCTTTTGCATTGTATATCGAAAGATCGTCAAGAAAACTGGCCATATTTTATAGAAGCTTTTAACAGTTGCAAGATAAACTTCCTGTGGCACATATTTCTTTTAATTGATCATAAAAGACTTCAGCCCTGTCCCACTGCTTCGCATCCATTGCCGCAAGCATCCCTACGTAAACACTATACACGTCCAGATATCCTGTGTCACACTTTCCGCACATCACCCCCTGCAAGAATTCATAACGCTTTGCATTCAGGCAATTGCTCACGAAAGGATCCACCATAAGACCAGCACCGACCTGATACCATCCTTCTGCTTCAGCAGCAAACTCGGTGAGGGATTCGTACCCTTGATAGTCGCCATAGGGGGTGCCAAATGGAGCTGCTATAAGAATGATTTCGTAAAGGCCCCTTATTGGAACAGCCTCCCCGGCAATTGTCTCGGTGGGAAGAGTGAGTGGATATACATACGGATCATCCTCTTCTTCTGCCTGGCTTTCTGGTGTTTGTGTAGCGTCTCCCGTGTCAGTCCATAAGCGAAACACTGTCCATAAAAAAAGATCCGTTCTTTCCGGTCTCCCGGACACAGGAGGGTCTCCATCAGGATTATACCCACCAGGGTTTGTTACAGGATCATATACCCCTGTGGCATCAGGAACGTCCACCTGGGACTGGGCAGTGTTTAGCGTTAAATCGCCTATCCGCAATTGAAGAAGCTTTACCGCCCCCGTCTCAATTGTGTCAAACATTGACACAGCCAATGCAGAAGATTGGAAGAAAGGCGTGGTTTGTATTGAGTTAAATACCGCCTGTTGTAGTGACCCAGACTGGAAGAATGGCGTCGTTTGTGTTGAATTCAAAAAGCTTACAGCCTGTGATGTACTTCTAAAAAATGGAGCCGTAACCGTTGTTGAAAAGAACGATTGCGATGCTCCCTGTGTTACAAATACAACCTGTGCCGCCATACTTAAGGATTAACTATTGTATGGTGTAAAATATGTTGTATCCGGCAGTTTGTAGTTCTGCAAGAGTTGTCTCCAACCCCACATTAAGCGCAGTTACTGTTTCCTCTGTTGAGAACCTAAACATTGTTTTTGAGGCCAGCGCGTTAGCGTTTTGTCCCTGTACAACCTGGGCTAACAACCATATGTAATTAGGGAAATCTGTAACACTACCCCAATACGTCGCCGCGCCTCTTGTATTTCCTGTTGTAAACTGGTTAAGCGACGAAATAGTAAAAGGAATGTTCTCCTCAGTGGGAGCGGCAGTAAGCGGCAAGCCAACACTGGATATCCGCGTAAGCTTTGTAATATTTTGATTATTAACAGAAGTTAGCGCAGCATTGCTTCTCCATTGTGTCAATAACGGAAGGTTGGCTCGGTTTGTTCCTGCACCTCCTTCTACCTCAGTTGCCACCCGTATGTAAAATCTCTCCACGGTTGAAACCAAAAACTTAGAAGCAACAAGAGTGTCTCCAGCTATAGGCGATCCCGTAGAGGTCTCCGATAATGTCACAGATGTTGCACTATTTATCACCTCTATCTGCCCCATTAAAACATACGCTCCTGTGGTACTGTCTATGTAGTATAGATACTGCCCAACAGCAAAAGAGTTAAAGTCAGAGGCTGGCGTAGTGATGGCCACACCAATAATAGGACCCGCTCCGGCTCCAGAAGAATATGTACATCCAGGTACCGGTGGCGCAATCTCCTCCGTTGGTTGATTAGTTGTTCCGCCCGAATTAGATGTTGCTAAACTTGTATTGTTTGCGTTGATGCGGTAATAGTTTACCGATGTGTTAAAATTTGCCATTTTAGTAACCTGCTTCTTTTAATGTTAATACTGGATAGTTTGGAACAACTACTACGCCGTTAAGCTGAAACCTTTCGCTGGCAAAAAGTTTGTATAAAGAATTTGCCGGGATGGGATTGTTGCTATCGCCGTATGGGTTTAATAAAGCAAAGCAAAACTGAGGAAATGCTGACGAGGTCTGAAAGTACACTTGAAATGGGCCAACTTCTCCGTTGTTAACCGTCACAGGAACGTACCCATATTTAGGGGTTATTGTGTACGGAATATTAACAACAGGCGAAATGGGCACAATTGGAGAATCAATTGTGCTATACCGCTCAAGATTTCCGTTTGCAACATTGTTGCTCCACGTTAAATTAGACCCCGATCCACCTGCTCTGAAGTTATTCCAATATGGCATAATTACCGAACCACCACCAGACTGAACAATCACAGGAATGCGTACAAGAATGTTTTCCCTCCGGCCTACAACCGTATTGGTAAACCCATAATACACATCTGCTTTTGTTATTGTTGCATCCGCTGTAAGAACCAAAGATGTAGCGCTTGAGACAGAAAGAACCTTTCCTATGAGTTCCGGGACCCCGGTGTCATCATAATAGTAAAGGTATTGCCCAGCAAGATTGTCCGTAAAATCTGTTCCAATTCCAGATACAGAATTACTACCGCTTGTTGAGGATATAGTTCCCTGTTCTAAACTCACCGGCAGTATTTCTTCTTCCAAATTGCCAATTCCCTGGGCGCTTGCCGCAACTGCCAGATTAGCCTCCGTATCTTTGTAAAATGTTATCCCAACAAATGTGGTGGTAATTGCTGTTACTGCCATCGATGCGTTTGTCTATTTCAAATGCAAATATGCATTTTTATTGTAGTTTTTTAATTCCCTAAACTTAAAATCATTTCCTCGTTCATCAGCATATCATCCCAGCGATTTCTTATATCTTCAGGGATCATATTTAAATATCGGGCAACTTCCTCCCTGGTCATCTTTTCAGGAAGGATATTCAAAATCTTTTTCATTTCCACAGGGGCAAACATTGCCTTAACAATATTATCCACCGACTCTTCATCAATGTCAACAGGAAGGGCTATAACATCCTGATAGATGCTTTCTATGTCTGTACGCAAAAGGAACCTATAAAAATCTTCGTCAACAAAAATAGCGCACGGCCCTTTTTCCTCTTGCCACGAAAGAGCGGAAACAATTAAATTTATCATGCCAGACTCCCGGAGTGGAAGGTGGCATGACAAACCTATTTGATACCCCACTTGATCTCTCATCGCCCTAATATTCTGATGAATAGTTTTCGAACGTAAACGTAAGCAACTGATTAGCCGTCACCGTATCGTTCACGGCGCTGCTCTGGCGATACAGCACCTCTTGATAAAACGCGAGAAGAGTCTGAGTTTTTAGCGAGGGGGTAAAACACCCCCCTGCTATGTCAAAACTCTGTGAAACTAAATACTTATTATAAAGAGTTGCCGGAGTGTCCATTATTCTTCAGACTTTGTGCCTCTACGAGCTTTGTGTGTTGTAGTTTTTGCCGCCTCGTATGTTTCCCTGAAGAAGTCAATAACGTGCTTTTCAAAGTCTGGCTCGTGGGCCGCATACCTGAAAGCATTTATTGCAGCCACTTCATTGTTAGGCATACTGATAGGCTCTGCAAATGTACAAATTTCCCGGCCATCGTAACGCATCAACTTAGCCTCAGTGCAAATGAGTTTCTTGTTGTTTAAAGCGTCGTGAACGATGGCGATTTTGTTAACGTCATCCAGTTTCTTGAGTAGCTCGTTTAGCTCACGGAACTTACCGTCCTCCACCATCTTAATCAGAATGGCACGGCTACTCTTAGCCTTACCCTCCAGGTCCGGGCGGCCAAGGAACGATCGCTCATACATACCGGCGGAAACCAATGTATTCAGGCTGGATTCGTTTAGGTCTTTAACCCTGTTCAAAAGAGCAAGTTTAACTTCAAAGTTCTGCGTGATGCCAGTGCTTTCCTTCTCGGTGTCCACAATCTCAAACTTCCACGGATTGCGCTCCAGGCCGGAGATTGGATCAACGCGCATCTGTGGATGCAATTGAATGACAAAAAATCTCTCACGATCGCCCACACGGTCGCCATTAAAAACAAGCTCCCCATTTTGATTGAAAACCGGATGGGTGTAACGAGCGTTCCCGTTAACATCATATCCCTCCAGGAACCCAATTTGGTACGGAATTCTATCAAACCGAACCGTCCAGGGAGACGGAATGCCATGCTCCCCAATCTTCTTGACCATTCCAGAACTAACCGGGCGTTGCATATCCTGGGACGTACCCCGCTGCTCCATCACGGTGCGCCATTTTGACGGATTGAGTCTAACTTTTACAATTTCTCCCGGCTGTAAGTCCATGAGCTTGTCTTCTACTTCTTTTGGCCAGGTGTTGATTTCGTGAATGCTATCACGGTTGGATGATACTACCATATATTTATTGTTTAATTATCTCTGCAAAATAACAAAAAAAGGGCCAACTTTTCAGAGGCCCTCTTTTTTAAGCGAAAGAACTATTAGATGATAGTTCCTCCGAAGTACAGCTTGTTTGCCAGCATTGTCTGAGCAGCGAAGTGCTCGTTGTTGACAATCTGATACTTCATCGCACCGAAGTGAGCCGGATCACGCTTTACGATCTGGTTCATCACCGGAGTACCACCAGTTGTCACTGGAGCCTTCAGTTGAAGAATACGGAACATTGGAGCAGTAACCGTGTAAGAGGTGTTTGTAAGTTCACGAGGAACAGCCACCTGCTCTTTAGGAATGATGCAGAATGCATTACCCCAGTATCCACTGGTCAAGGACGAGCCGTCGCCAGTGATATCAGGAGAGTACATAGCCTTGTGAGCCCACTCAGAAGCCTCGTTCAAGTTCACCTTGAATTTACCAAGGATGAAGTGACCAAGGGACTTCTTCAAACCTGGACGACCAGATCCACTGTTCATCTCACCAGAGATGTACTGAACAGCACCACCCTGAAGAGGAGCAAGAGCGTTAGCCTGAATGGTCTGAAGGAAGTTGTATCCACCCCACAGGTCAAGCTCAGTACCAGCACCACGGTTCTGAAGACGGATACCAATGTTCTCAAGGGTAGCCATTTGAACAGCTCCTGGAGCGTAATCATCTGTCAATCCAAAAGTCTGGGCAGCCGTAGTGAAACCTACAGTTGTCTGAAGTCCGCCAAAGGTGTCGCCAGTACCACGAGTGATGGCAGCAGACTTCTTCAGCATGGCGGTCATCATAGCATCAGCGAAGATGCGAGGAGCAAGGATGCTCTGTCCGCCTTCAAGTTGGAACATAAACGCCTGGTTGTAAGTATCCTGACCAACGATGGCAGAAGGAGTGCTCATGTACTGGAAGTTCACGCCATAACGAGCCCAGTTACGAACAGTACCTTCCTGGAAGTTACCATTTGGATCGTTCACCCCGTCCTGAGGAAGCAATACGCTGCCGGCAGGAATGGTGGTTGTGGTCACCGCAATAGCAGAGGAAGGTCTCACTGTAATCACAAACGTTGAGGTGCTTGTGTTTGTCGGAGGTGTTACAGCCGTAACGTTCAGAATAATATCCGGATTCCCGGCAACCTGAAAGTTTTGGCCAACAGTTGCGTAAGCATAGTACTTTGTAGTTGAGCCATCAAAATTGGTTGGGGCATCAACAGTGATTGTGGCTGAAGCTCCTGCCGCTCCCGGAGAAAGAACGGAGCTAACGGTGAGCGTATTCAGCACTGAATCCTGCTCAGCGTGGAACACCTGTGTGGTGTTGGTCTGAACACCAACGAAAGCCTTGTTGTCAACGAGGTGAGCCATAAGGCCGTTCTCGATGAGCTGTCTGTCAGGATAACGATCCAGAAGAGTAGGCCAGAACTCACGAACAAACGATACGGTATCCGCAAGACCCGAAAGGGTTCCCGCGTCCGCAACGGTTGGATTAAAAACATTGGCTCCTGTTGAGCCGTATAATGGATTTGCCATTTTTGTTTTATTAAAAGATTAGAAATTTGTTTGAACGCCGACCACCCTCATGCCACCAAACATGGGCGCACCTTGTGTCGCTTGTTTAGTGTCAATTGGACCAGCGTTATTTTGAGGCACCTGGTTGTTCAACGACCTATTCATTGCCTCGACTGCTTCCCTTGGGGCCGCTCTCCGGGCCGCTTCCAACATCGCTGGAATCTGGCTCTTGAGCATCTCCAATTCGGCTATGGCAGCGGCAGCCCTCATGTTGGGCCACACATTGCCTTCACTGTCAAGTGACAACGGAACTCCGTCGCTGTACACAATATCCCGTATCTTTTCAGCATCAACGGTTGGATACTGATACCCCGGGATCTCCAGGGGCAGCTTCTCAACCTTGATTTCACCTATTCCGTTTTCTACCATTTCATTGAATTGCTGTTGATAGCCATCCAAGTCATATTCGGCAGCAATCGGATTTTTGGCTGCTTCAATTTTGCCCTTAAGCTCGTCCTGTTGAGCAATGCGCTGCTGGCGAATACCTTCGGCTTGCCAAGCAATTGCATCGTAATCCTCTTCAGACAATCCGAGATCGTCGGGCATATCAAAGTCAATATCGGGATATTGCTTTTTTAGGTGCATTTCAATGTGGCGGTCGGTTTTAGCCCAGGGATTGGCCTCCCTGAAGGCGTCTTTAATAAGCTCGACCACCGGCTTTTTTGTATAGTCCTCATGCAACAAAGCCAGGACTCCTGGATTGTCGATGAGTTCAAGAACTTCGTCCGGTAGCCTATACTCTACCTTTGTTCCGGCCTGCTGAAGCTTAGCTTCCATGTCAGCCAACTGCTGGCGGAGCGCGTCTATATCATCTACAGGCTGCTCTTCACCTTGCTCTTCATATTGCGGCTCGTTATTCGACGAATTCGTCTCCTCCATATTCTGCTGGTACTCCGTATCCAGCATCACCTTCGTCACCTTGAACGGATTCTCCGCCAGGGGAAATAGGCTGTTCTGCTCCTGGGCCTGCTCCTGCGTCTGGTATTGCAAGTTGCCCTCCATTTGGTTCTGTACTTCCGTTTCCATACATTTTAGCTAATTCTATTTGTATTTTTTGCAAAACTACATCAGGATTTTGAGTATTCATAGGGTTGGCAAACGCTGCCTTAGCGTACTCTCCTATTACATTCCCAATAATCTTGAGCTGTTCAAGTTTTTCTTTTCCGTCCTGGGCCTGCTTGTTGGACATCATCTGGCGCTCGGTGTTGGCCTGATCAATTTGCTGCTGCTGCTGAGCCTTCTTCATTTCTGTCCGTTTTTGCTGGACAGCCAGATAGCCCCACGCCTGCTTCATGTTGTCAATAATCTTCAGGTAGGCATATTGGTCCATAGTAATAATGCCGGCGGCCATAGCCTGCTGAGCGTTATTGTAGAGATCCTGCCACTCCATATCAGTGGGAAGTGCTTCCACAACAAGGTTTGGAATTTTTTCATTTGGATTGCCGGGAGGAACAAAGAATCTTTTATTATTCTGAACCCCTACTTCACCGCCTTGCAGGATGTCCCACATTAAGTTTTCCCAGAGCGTGCCATAAAGACGAATCTTTGCGTCGATCAATCCGGAAATAGCGTTTTCGCTACCCTGGAGAAGCATCTGGCTAACTGCCTTGCCTTGCTCGGGAGAAACTCCTCCTCCTGTATCGAGCTTAGGGACGCCAACAATGTCGTGGAGCAAGTTAATCTGCTGAAGCAGCAAGCCCCAAAGTACGTTTAGGTTGCCGCCCCCGTCATTGCTTATCATGGCAATTGAATCCTTTACGGATGCATTGTGGAATCCTCTGTATGCAGATGAAGACACAACGCCAAGTCCGCGCTCCAAAAGCGTAGTCATTAAATCCTCGGCCGTTACGTTGTCTCCTTCCTTCATGGCAAGATCGGCCAGGGCGTCCTGGTCAACCCTAATCATCCATGGGAGGAATTCTTTTATGTAGGTTTTGAATTTCTTAAAGGTGTCTTCAATAGCATCGATGTGCGGCTTTGCCCGGTCAAGAATGCTAATGGTTTCACCCCTTATCATGCTGCCCTGATGCCACACAAACGACCCATACACCTTGGCGGCGTTTACTTTAAACGCGTCCTCGTTGTTTGTTACGATAGGTTGACGAACTCCAGGCTTGACACCGTAGTCATAGAGATATCCGGATCCGCAAATGTACTTACCACCGAAAAGGTTCTGCACTTTGGCAGTGTAAACATCTCCATCTTTTCCGGAAGTCTTTTTGGAATATCCATTGTAAGTCTTTCCATTCTTAACGTTGGTGTAGAGTAGGTCTGTGGAAACGTACTCAAAGTCCATGACGAGAACATAGTCAGTGTAGGTGTTGGTGAAGGTGGTTAGGAAGTTGTTCGTGTTGTTCGTCCAGTAGTATAACCAGTTGTACAAAATACTAAACTGGCCTCCTCTCAAGTTATTAAGTTGCTCGTCCGTGAGAAACTCCTGGGCCTCGATGCGAACCTGCTCAAGAGGCACAGGACGTATTCTGTAGCTCCAAACAATATCACGGCCATCAGGATAAAAGGACATACTGTGACCGCTATTAAGCGGATCCAGCCATTCGATTTGTCTTTTCCCATTCACTCTGTTTATGTAATAGCCCATCATTCCGGTGATGGCGTCGTCGTAATCCGCCATCCTGGAAAGAACCTCCATGCTGCTCTCTTTACACACCTTTGTAATTGCAAGCTCCAGGTTCATCTCTTCGACAAACTGAGGCATACAATTGAGCATGATTTCAAGTTCGGTGGTATCGATTGGAATCTCGTCGGGGCTTAATCCCAACTGCCCGAGGTATTGACTCATTTCAGCCCCCTGCTGCTTAAGCATCATTGCCACCTTCATCTTAGCCTCAACCTCCTGCCTTGCATCCATGCTAAAAGCATCAATCATGCTCACAGAAGGCTTAAACTTCTGACGGTTTAGCTTGCCCACAATGCTCTCCAGGATGGTTGAGGTCAACTTCATGTTCCTCAAGTCGGCACCCAGAAGTGTCTGGCTATCGTTTGCCCCCAGATTGTCGATTGGCTGTATTGTTCGCAAATAACTCTGGTTACCCAAAGCGTATTGATAGTTCTCAGCCCACTTCCGGCGAGGGAAGTTCGGGCTTTCGATTTGCATCAAATGCCAGGACTCAAGACCTGTTGCGAAACTAAGGCCGAATTCGTCGGTCTTCTTTTTCTCGAAGGGGGCGGTTAGGTCTGGTGCGAACATTATTTTTGAAGATCTTCAGGGTATTCAGTATAAATGCCGGCAGCATCTTTGTAGTATTTTTTATTACCTTTTCCGGTATAGATCTTTTCCTTAGATCCCTGAGCAGGCATGAAAGCTATTGCTCCTTGTAACGGAGCCGCTGCGGCTTTTGAACGATACTCAGCCCTTGCAGCATCCATAGCCGCAAGCTTAGCTTCCCAGTTCTGAACACGTCCCTGCCTTGCTGTATCAGCCCTCATTGAAATATTTGCATAATCCCCCTGTGCGGCTCTTTGTGCCTGGGCCCCACGAGCAATAAGGTTTCTTCGAGCCCCCATTCCCTGCTGATTCAATCGGGTGAGTGTATTCATAATATTACTTCCCGTAAGCCCAGCCTTTTTAGCCGCGCCTAAAACATTGCCTTGCTGCTCGGCTATGCCCTCCATTTCCTGAGCATATCCGGGAGCAACGCTTGAAGCGGCTCTGGCGCGAGCAGCAGCCATCTGCTCCTGCTCAATAGGCGACATTCCAGGCGCACCTTCCTTAAGAAGACGCGCTCTTTCTTTTTTAAGCCTTTGAGCTTCCATCCATTGCGGAATACTGCCAGCAGCTGCGCCAACGGCCCCAATAGTTGGCATTATTAAGTCGTCCCTACTGAAATCACCCATATTGTTATTGAACTATTGAAACGTTGCTTCGAACTTCGATGAAATTGATTTTTTCAAAATCCAGTGCGGTAAATGCAAAATTAGAATATAATATTCTACTTTCCATAAGTTTTCCTCCCATCACGCCTCCTGTGGTATTATCAGCCCTCCTGATGGCCGCCTCCCAGTCTCCCTTCCTTTCAATCCACCAATTGGAATCGATATAAGATGTTAAACTATCCCTGGCCATTGCTGGGAACCCGGACGTGCTTAAATTTGTTTCTGTCGGCTTATCTCCAAATATTTTTATCTGGTTCCATCTCTTAACACTCACCGGGGATTCGTTTGTTACTATCGTTAGATCCGGGTTCTTAAACTCCCCAAACAAGAAGTTTTTAGGAATCAAAGTATTTTCAATATCAGTTACCCAGATTTTGCCCTGAAGGATGTGATACATTTTGGTCGCAATTCCCATTGCCCTTTCTGGATACTCTCCTGCTGGAGTGGTGTAGTCCCGAGTCCCCTGGAACGTCTTAAACCTTTCACTAAAAGTAGATGTGGTGGCTTTTATTCCTGAGAAAGAAATCTCGTCCGTCATCTGGTCGTACCATGAAATAATGAGCGGGTTGTCGTTATACTCCTTCCGCAAAAAGTTGCTGAAAGAAAATGTCAGTCCCAATCTTTCAAGCCCGGCATTCGAATACCGAATCATATCGTTCACCACGTCACTCCACCAGTACACCGTACCGAGAGGCGTTTTTGTCACGCTCATTTGTCTTGACGTGCCAAGCTGGCCGAGGAGTGGCCGCTGGGAGGCGAGGAACGCGTCTGTCGTGGTGACGTTAGAAGACCCATCCACATTCGTAAGCTGTATAGCATCGTAGTAGAACGAGTTGATCCCAAAGGTTCCGATGGCCAACAGGACGCCAGGCTCCCTTTGCGTAGCGTTTGTTGTTACAATATCTGTAATAGGACCGTTCTCGGCCGGCGCCTGCCTGAAGTCGAGTGAGTTGAACTTGTTTAAGCCATTGACTTGAGAGCCCTGTATGAGCGGATTGGAGAAGCAGAGCGCACTGGTAAGTCGCCTTGTATTTCCTTGCTTATAATTGGTGGTGTTTACCTGTCCAATGTTTTGATTCCATTGTGGTCTCCAAATGTCTATAGGGGTCATGGATATAAAACGCCCATACCACCCTTGAGCAGGAAGCCGCTGAGTTACACTTCTTATTACAGAATTTGGCATCAACGGGTTGCCTGGCTTTCCGGTATCATAAATTTTTATACTCGCTTCTCCTCCTACGTAATTGCGTAGAGAGAGTGAAAACAAACAATCTCCCAAAACAGCACCTCTTACTACTGTAGTTTGCAATATTTCATCTTCATATTCTTTTCGTGAATATGAATTTTCTGTTACATAAAGCGTGTCATCGTCAAAATTACCCTCTGTTGTTAATATAACATTATAAAACAATTGAATATAAGTATCAATTTCACTTACACTTGTATAATTATTTAAACAAGCAATAGGATAAGATTGTGGTGATAGAATTAAATCTTGTTGGTTTCCGTTTGTATAAATTCCATCGTTTTTATTTATTAGTAACAGATTTCCACGAACTTCACTAACCTTGTATTTAACATTTTGTGAGTTATAATAAACATCATCAGGTTTTATTCCATTCCAACCAACGGAGGTATTGGTTAATTTGTGATTAGGCTGAATATAAACATATTGGTTATCTTTTTGAACAAATGGCTCGCCACTATTAAATCTAATAGCATATCCCATAAATGTATATTTTTTAGGGACATCATCCTTATCCCAAATATTATATAAATTTGGTTGATTAATAGTCAGGGCTCCGGGTTCTGTATTAGGATTCCATTGAGGATTAATCCCAAAAGGAATAAATGTAAAAAACTCATCTGTGTTATCTGGGCCCGTGTACCATAAATACATAACCGCTACAGATTGATTCATCTGAATAATATTTTTACACTTGCTTCTGACAATATTAACCCTATCTACCCACGTAGGCAGTCTTCCACTCATTGTATAGCAAGCAAAATATCTTGAAGGATTATTGTTAAAAACAGTAATTTGTGATGCGGTATATATTTCTTCCGGTTCGCCAGCAGGTTCTTTTAATATAGTAACATCAGCACCAACTTTCCATGGCCCAACAATCACATCGGCAGTATTTGCAACAGGAAGCGTCCTGCCATATATATCTACAAACTCAACCCCAAAAGTATATCTTCCCCAGGGTACAAAAGATCTTTCAGTGGTTTGATCAACTGTAATACCTGGCGCAAATCCAGGCCCAGGGGTACTCATAAACACACTAAACCTTATCCTCGACAAAGATTCATAGTCCAACAAATAGTTCCCATGAATCACCCTGTTCTGAGCTATCTCATTTGTTTTACTAACCAAGGGCACGGAATCATATCTGGCATCGGTAATATCAGAATCGACAAGCGTTTTTGATGCTGACTGTATGTTCTTTAAAATGAAAAGGTTTGTTAAATTAGCACTATTCCTCACGTACTGTATTTCCCTCCAGACGCCATCATTCCCATTCCTAAGCACAATAACAACAGCATATACTAAATTATTATTGGCTACATAAGTATTAAACTCATCTGTAGGAATTATCAATCGAACACCGTCATTAGCATAAGTGTTAATGCTGTAAGGGGCTAAGCGGCTTTCTTCGTAATTGTCATAGACGTAATAGTACGAGTACTGAAACCCCGTGTCAGTTTGAGAACGATTACGCTTTGTCAAACTTACATCCTCCAGTATCTTTTCTATCTGTGGAGAAACTTCCAGAGCCATCCCTGGAGGTCGCTTGAGCTGCGTGTAATGCCATTCTTCTACCGGAGATGGATAGACATCAACAGTGCTTCCACTTTGTGTCCGAATACCCTTCTCAACATTGACCATTCGAGGCGGGTTCAGGTCATCCGTCCAATATAGTTTCCCATCAATGGATGTCATGGACACATTGTAAGGACTTCCGTCTGCATATGTAAGCACGAAGTTTAGCCAAGCCCCGGAGACAATAGCTTTCACATCATTGTTCAGGGAGTTGATCCTGTAGATCCCGTGATTCCCCAGGTCATTGTACATAGCAAAGAACACAAACCGGTTCTCGTAGTCCGCATAAATGCCTACGCAGGTGTTGGTCCCACCTGGGAACACAAAAGATACTTCTTCGTTCCCAAGAAACAGGGTTCCTCCAGATAAGTTTTCGTCATCTGTGGACGCCCCGAAACGAAGGTTTATTGCCTCCCTCGCCTCGTTTGGCTTTATCACTCTGTCGTCTACATCCGGGTTAACCCTATCGATCCTGTGTATCATTTTGCCTCTTTATTTTTTGCCAGCGTTTGCCCTGAACTCCGGGTACATGGTG
>Ga0315901_10005517_pt1 | contig 15385 bp, 14 predicted proteins | sample LakEriMetagenome_10_FD_203761 | JGI IMG/M metagenome (GOLD analysis project Ga0315901, IMG submission 203761) | Freshwater fungal communities from buoy surface, Lake Erie, Ohio, United States - Buoy 2 MA116 | ecosystem: Environmental > Aquatic > Freshwater > Lake | place: USA: Lake Erie, Ohio...
ACAGCACGGAGCAGCCGGACCTCGGTGGCGACCTCTGCGGCGAGATCGGTGAACGCGACCGCCGAGTGAGCGGCGTAGAGCTCGACAGCTGCCTCGGCCGCGGTCATCCACTCCAGAGCCCGGTCTCGGCCTTGATGGTTGAGCGATGCCTTGGCGATCACCCCGGTGATGCGCTTCAACCCGGCGGCGAGCAGCAGGTTCGGGTCCGCCCAGCGTTCCAGCACCGCCAGATCGGCGACGCCGAGATCGCCGGTGAGCGGGGTCATCGGGAACAGTTGGCGGACGAGGTCCTTGATCCGCACCTTGTGCTCGGATGCCAACCGGGTCAACCGGTCTGTTGCCCGAACGCGCCGATCCAACGCAGCCCGCTCCACTCCAGCGAGCCGCAACGGGCGCAAGCCGGCCGGATCGATCAAGCCCAGCCGGGCCAACGTGTCCGCGTCGATGCCGTTGGTCTTCACATGCCTCGACAAGAACCGGCGCAGATCCGCTGCCTTGGCTGATGACACCCGGAACACCAGATGCCCGCGGGCGGCGAAGAACACTGCGATCGGCATCCACGCCGGCCCGGTCGGTTCCATGATCACCTCCAACCTGGTTCCCGCCGGGCACCCCGCCAACGCCGTCGCCTCGACCGCTCCGAGGCTCTCGACCGTCGGCCACGCCTTGCGTTTCGCGATCGTGTTCCCGGCCTCGTCGAGCACCCGCACCGTGTGCGCGCTCGCGATCCCCAGATCCATCCCGACCAGCCTTCGACATGCCATCACGCCGCTCCTTCCCGATGTGTTGTCCAACACCGGCGGTCAGATGACAACGACGATCACGATGGCCACGGTCCCAAGGAAGACACGCTCAACCGCGGCTCCCACTCATGTGCTGCAAACGGCTCCGACCTCAACGGACCAAGCCACTTCCCTCATCCGGGGCATCCGTGGCCGAGCCGGACGTGGCAATCAGTCGAACGGGGCAGAACCAACCGGCCCTCCCCAGAGCGCTCCTCGACGCCACCACCCGAAACGGCCGGGATGAACATCCAACCCTGGAACCCCGATGTGATCAAGCACCGGTGTTCCTTACATGAGCGTCGTCCAGTCGACCGTCTGCTCATGCGCCGGCCACGAATGCGACGACGACGTAGGCGGCGTGACGGTCGAAGTTCTCGCGTCGGCGGTCGTAGATCGTGGTGGTACGTGGGTCGGCATGTCGCGCTGCGAGCTGGACGTCTCGTAGCGGTACCCCGGCATCGAGCGCGGCCATGATGAACGCACCGCGCAGCATGTGCGGGTGGACGTGGCCGAGGCCAGCTCGTTTGCCGATCGACTTCACCCACCGATGCGCCGACGTACGGCGGTCAAGGCGTTGGCCGTCGTGGCGGATCAGGATCGGTCCCTCACGCCGTTCACCGATGGCGAGATCGACAGTGCGTGCGGTGCGTGGCACGAGCGGGATCACTGCAGGCTTGTGGCCCTTACCGAGGATCCGCAGAGTGCGGTGGCCGCGGTCGAAGCCGAGGTCGCCGATGTCGGTCTCGCACGCCTCGCTCACCCGCAGCCCGTTCAAGCCGAGCAGCACCGCGAGCGCTGCGCGTTGGTGGCCGAGCTGTTCGGCGGTGAACAGAAAGCGGCCGAGCGCGGTGCGGTCCATCCCGTGGCCCTGGCTCGGATGCACCTTTGGGCGCCGCACGTACCGGGCTGGGTCCGAGCCGATCCGGCCGTCGATGTGCGCGAACCGATACAGGCCGCACACGGTCGCGAGCCGTCGGTCGATCGTCGAGGCCGCGAGCCCTCGCTGTTCCATGTGATGCCGGAACAGTTCGATGTGCGGACGTGTCGCCCCGAGGACCTCGAGCCCGACCGAGGCGGTCCAGGCGAAGAAGAACCGAAGATCCTGCCGATACGCCTCCAAGGTGCGGCCGCTGTACCGGGCAAGGAACGCGACGGCCGCGAGTTCCGCTTCGTCCACCTCCCGCCGAACGAGTACCTGATCGAGGTCGATCTGATCCGATGACATGAGAACCTCCCGAAGGTCGTGGAAACCCTCACGGTCCTCCGCCTGTCAACCGGCGTTTGGGGACAGGTGCGTCGAGGCGACCTGTGTGCCGTCGAGGGTTGGCCGCCGTGGGATCGTGTGGCGGTGATTCGGGCTCGGCGGGGTTACATCGTCGGTGAGTGAGTTGACCGATGCCGAGGTGTACGGGAAGTACGCGGACGAGTTGATGCGTTTCGCCGCGGCTCTCGCCGGTCCGTCGGGTGCGGAGGATGTGGTCTCGGCTGCGGTGGCTCGGGCGCTCGGCTCGCCCAGGTGGCAGTCAGTGGAGAACAAGCGGGCGTACCTCTACCGAATCGTGTTGAACGAGGGCAGTCGCGCGCGACGCGACACGGCGCGCCGCCTGGCCCGTGAGGCACGAGCGGCACCTCGGGATCGTGTCGATGAGAACGCTGCCGAGTTGGATCTTCGTTCGGTGTTGCGGACGCTGACGGTGCGTCAGCGGGCGGTGGTGTTCTTCACCTACTGGGCCGATCTGGGTCCGAGTGAGATCGCCGTGTTGATGGACCTGTCGTTACGGACGGTCGAGCGTGACCTGTCTGCCGCGAAGAAGAAGCTGGGAGCACTGCTGTCATGACTGCATCCGTTGCCAACATCGATGCGTTGGCCCGCCGGCTGATGATCCAGCTGGTCGACGAGACACCTCTTGCTCCATCGTTCGAGTCGATCCACCACGACGACGCTGGAGGGGGGTTCGTTCCTCGACCCGGTCCGCCGGGTCGCCTGCGGCCGCTGCTGGCGGCGGTGGCCTCGGTTGCGATCGTTGCTGGAGGCCTGGGTCTGGTCACGTACCTCCGGTCGGCTGAACCCGCGGCAACCGCGTCGCCGACCGCACAGCAGCTGCCATCGGACGTCCCTGACGGATGGGTGCTGGATCGGGTGCTCGGTCCGGGCAGTTTCGTCGAGACCGGATTGCGCCCTCAGATCACGATGTATGCGACGTCCGCGTCGCCGCTGGGCCCGATCGTGGCCGTCGTCCAGTACGGCTCCGGGCCGACATCGACCAATGCGAACATCGTCGAGACCGAGACCGCTGATGGCCGACGAGTGGTGCTCAGCGACACCTACATCGCCGGTGTCCGCGCCATCGACATCCAAGCCACGCCATCGACGTGGGTCACGCTCAACGGGCGTGACGTGAGTGACGACACCTTGATCCGCCTCGCCGAGACGGCGACCGTCACCGCCGACGGGTTCGCCCGACTCGACGCGACCTCGCTCGAACAGGCCGGACTGACACCGGTCGGCGAAGGAACGCTGATGAACCTGCCCTTCAGCGGTGGCCGGGACTGGGATCCCGGATCGATCCCGGCGGGGACGACGGTCACCTCCTACACGTCCCCTGACGTGGACGGCCACATCGACCTCAACACCTACATGGCGACACCGTTCGACCGGGCAGCCCTCGGGCTGCACCTCGCCCCAGCGCAACGCCCAGAGGATCCGCAGGGATGGTTCCGCGTCGACACTGGCATGGACACCACCACCGGCTGGTACGTCGAACGAGACGGCTACACCCATGTCGTGCTCGGCCCGACCGAAGCCACCGCCGCAATGCGCGCCATCCTCGAGACACTCACGCCAGTCGATGACGCGAGCTGGGTGGAGCGAGCTAAAGCCCTCGGGTCGCCCACGGCAGACGAGACCTCCGCAGCGACGACGACGATCGTGGTCGACACGACGGCTCGATCCGCCGCACCAGCAGGTCCCGAACGCCAGGAGCTCAGCACTCGCACCGAAGCGCTCGACGACGGCTCGTACCTGCTCACCATCAGCGACACCAGCGGCACCGCCGCACAGTTGGAGGTCGCGTTCATCGGTCGCCGACTGATCGTCACGCCGCAGGAGCCCGCCCTCGCCGAGCTCGTCGTCGAACAGGACATCGGGAACTTGACGGGGCCTTCCGCCGCAGCGACCTTTACGCCAGCGGGGTCGCTCACCGTCGTGGCAGCACCGAGTTCAACCTCGGCGGACCATGCAGAGATCACCAGCGGCGGCACCACCTACGTCGTCGAACTCATCCAACCCGACGACACCTACCCGATCGTGATCGCTGTGCTCCTCGTCGGACCGGACGAAGACTCGAACCCTCAGATCGTCCTCACCGGCAACGGCCAGGTCGTCGAAACACTCTGACCGGTCCCTCTCGCGCTCGCCGGCAACCGGCGGTAGGGGATGGCCTCCGGTTGAGTTCTCGCTGGCGAACGACGAAGCTCGACGAGTGGCTCGACTCACCCAGCCCGTCGTCGACAGCCGAGCACCCGCGGCGCTCGCTCGCTTCTGGGCATCTGCCCTGGATGATTTCGAGATCCGTGCGTATGACGACGCGGAGATCGCCCGACTGGCCTCGATCGGCCGGACCCCAGAGACCGATCCAAGCGTCATTCTCGACGGCCCGACGTTCGAGGTGTGCTTTCAAGAGGTGTCGACGTTGCCGGATGGCAAGCGGGCTGTGCATCTCGACATCTCGACGCCGGAGCGTGAGCTGGAACGAGACCGCCTGCTCTCGCTCGGAGCGACGACCATCGCCGAGTTCGAGCACCACACATGGATGCGTGATCCCGAGGGCGACGACTTCTGCATCACCGACGAATAGCCGGCGGCAGGTGGCACCCTTGACGCTCATCCGGCCAAGCGCTTGGCACGGTGGGCTGCTCGCCTACGGCGACGATGCCTCGGCAAGTAGCGACGCGATTCGGGAATCGTTGTATTCGCCGCTCGTCTTGGGTCCAGCGTCGAGCCGACTGAACACTGCTGACATTTCGTCGATGAGCGCTCGGTACGGCTCGAGCGCGTGCTTGTAGACGTCGCCGAAATCAACCGGTTGGTCCGGTGCCTGCCAATCCAGTGAGGACATGAATTCGGCGATGTCGAAGTAGCGGTGGCTTTCGAGGAAGACGCGCTCTTGGTCGGTGAGGTCGAATTTGCGGTCGAGGAACAACCCGAAGTCGGCGAAGAACAGTTGCTTGCCATCGGTCAAGATGTTCGACGGGTTCGAATCGAGGTGAGCGACGCCGTTGCCACGTAGGAACGTCGTGATCTCGGTCGCTTGGTCGATAACCCATCCGATGGCGTCTTGATTGAGGGGAAGCCAGTCCTGCAACACGTGGGGAACGTGTTCGATGAACATGGTGATCGAGTGCGTGGAGGCTTCTCGTGCCTCGATGAAGCGTCGGACTGCGGGGTCGCCATCCCAGTAGGCGACGTAGCGTTCGAGTTGTTCGCCGATGCGCTTGCGTGTCTGGCCTGCGAGCGGCAGGAGGCGGTGGTGATAGAGCAACGGGAAACCACCGTTGGCGCCTTCGCGAACCCATTGGGTCGTGGTCGCGTGTGCTGCGACTTCGCGGGCGGCTCCGAACCCCGCCGATCCAATGCCGTAGTTGTAAACGATCGGTAAGTCGAAGTGGTTGCGCGTCGAAGCGGGGTTCGCAAGTTCGAGATCGGTCACCGGGATGGTCTTCACGAACACCGGATGACCAGCGACCTCAATGGTTCGAGTCATTCCCCATCCGGGACGAGGCGCGGCCCGAGCCAGGAGATCCGACAACTCAAGATCAGTCCGCTCGACGAACCACGAACTCAGCTTGTCGTGAACGGCGAGCCGAGCATCCACAGCGCCGAACCTACACCTGGGTCTTTGAGCAACCGGTGGGCATTCGCTCTTCGGAGGACGCGCACCACCCCGCGACGTTGTCGCTCAGGTCAGGGATGACGGAAGTGCCCCTCGATGCTGCCGGCCCGGCGTTTGGGGGCAGTGCAGATGAGTTGTTCTGCGCTGCCACGCCTCTTGCGTTCTGCCCCCCGAGCGGGCACTACGGCTACCCCGGGCTCGCGACGTCCGGCGCAGCGCCTGCTTCGCTTGTCGGCGCGGCGTGGGCCGTTCATCGAGAGTTCGCTTGCCGATTCCGCGCCCGCTGCGAGAGGTTGTCGGCGATGGTGCTCGGCGCTCGATCATGCTTGGCGGTCGTCTCGATCGGCGCTGGGGTCCTCGCCGCCGGCTGCGCCGAGGACTCGGAGAAGGTTCGACAGATCGACGACTACTCAGTCCTGGTCGATACGGATCGCGACCAATTCGTCGTGACCGCTGAAGCGTGCGGCGAACTGCGCGTCAGCACCGTCGAGACCCCTGACACCGTTCGGCTGACCGTGTTGTTCCTCGGCGGCGGAGAGGCCTGCATCGGCTCGGAGAGCCCGCCCGTCAGCCTTGCGCGACCCCTCGGCGCACGGATCGTGGTGGATGACCGAAGCGGGAAGGCCATCGAGATCTCCCAGATCGGTGTGAGCGAACCGGCCCAAACACCCGACACAGCGGCAGCGGGGAATTCCGTCGCCCGTCCCGCCTCATCATCGCCTGGCGCGTCCGTCGCCTTGGGGCGTTGCGATGAGTTCACGCCGCGCTACGTCGGGGGCGGGTTGACGGTGTCTCTACCGGAAGCGGCCCTAGGCATCCGCTCCGGGGGCACTACGGAATGGGCACCCATCAACGCCGGGTTCAGCGCGGAATTCGCATTCGACGGTGTCGTTGTGGCCGTCGGCCGACGTGTCGGCACCAACGTCGTGCCCGAGCCGGGCTTCGATCAGCGCGTCGAGAACGGTGTCGTTCTGTTCGTCAAGACAGCCGATCCTGAGCTTCGATCGTGCATGCTCGACACGCTCGAGTACGACGCCATTCAGGACGAGCACGACGAGTAGCGCGGAGCTGCCGCTCGGCGCGATCTGGGTCGGTGACTCGGGGAGCGCAGAGCGACTGGGCACGAGCCGGGCGGAGCGGACTCGTCCGGGTGATCAGGAGGAGCTTGCAGACAGCACGGTGCCGTCGACAGTTGAGAGGGGTACGGGGCCGAATGCTCGACTGTCCGAGGAGCGTCCGCGACTGTCGCCGAGTACGAACACGGTGCCGTCAGGGACGAGCATCTCGGGCTGATCTGCCCCGCAGCCATCTGACTGTTGCTGGGTGAGGTCGACGTACGGCTCGTCGAGTCGCACCCCGTTCACCAGAACGTGGCAATTCTCAAAGGCGACGTATTCACCCGGAAGCGCGATGACGCGCTTGAGGAGTGTCATCGGAAGCGCCACGCCGTCGAGGCGGCTGAGGGCGATGATGTCGAAGCGGTTTGGCACGTGGGCCGCATCGACTGACATCTCGACCGTGATGGTCGCGCCGTCGCGCAAGGTCGGCGCCATCGACTCACCGGAGACGATGATCTGACGAGTCGGGACCGTGTCGGTCGGTCCTGTGCCCTCACCCTGATCCGAGCTCGTCGGCTCCGAGATCGTTTCGGATCGGGAGACCTGCACGGCGATCGCCGCACCGGCAGCGATGACGAGGAAGAGCGACGCTGCGACCGCGAGCCATCGCCGTGGTTGGCGATCGTCCCGAACGTGAAGGGGGCCGCTGCCTGTGTGTGCGTCTGCGACGACACCTGCGAGATCGAACCGGGGAACAACCTTCGCCGCTCGCTGGCGAAGTTCTTCGGTGAGCTGAATTTCGAGATCGCTCATGACAGTGCCTCCCGCATCTTCTTGATGGCTCGGTTGATCCACGGTCCGACGGAGCCGACCGAGCAGTTGAGGGCCTCGGCGATGTCAGCTGTGGACCGTTGTTCGAAGTAGCGCAGGACCACTGCTGCCCGCTGCGGGAACGGCAGCGCGGCAAGGACGTCGGTCAGATCGTTCTCAGGGGGCGCTGACAATGGCGACGCGGCAATCCTCGAGACCAGCCGCTGACTTCGTTGGACACGTCGATGGTGTTCACGGCAGCCGTTCAGCACTGCCCGGTTCAGGTACGCGCCCGGCTGGGCGATTCGATGCCAGTCTCGATAGACGCTCACCATCGCCTCGTGCACGATGTCGTTCGCCGCTTCGTCAGACCCGACAAGCAGGTACGCCCGTCTCACCTGGCCCGGGAGCTCAGCGACGTAGAACGCCTCGAAGGCCGCAGACGGAGCCTTCTGCGAATCACCCATCGAGACGTCGCTCACAGCCGCATGCTCCACCACACCCATCATCGACGTCGGAACACCAGGATCTCATGCACCTGACCGTAGGAATCCTCGACGCGCCGAGCCGGCGGTACGGGGCAGCGCAGATGAGGTGATCTGTGCGGCGAGTGCTGTTGCGTCACGCGTCCCTACCGGGCAGTACGAGCGGGTTGCGGTGACGTCGATCGAGGGTCCGCTATCCTTACATCGAGCTAGCAGTAAGGAGATGTGATGGAGATCGCAGCCAAGATGAGCTCGAAGGGTCAGATCACGGTTCCCAAAGCGGTGCGCGATGCGCTCGGCATCGGCGAAGGGGACAACGTGGTGTTCCGCGTGGAGGGCAATCGTGCCATCCTCGCTCGCACCCCGGACTTCCTGTCGTTGGCCGGAACGATCAAGGTTCCCGCAGCGCGACGCAACGCCGCATGGGATGACGTCATCCGCAAGACACGCTCGGCCCGTGCGGACGCCCGCCGATGACGGCGTTCATCGACACGAACATCCTCGTCAGACACCTCACCGGCGACCCGCCGGCCATGGCCCGGCGAGCCACCGAGTTCCTCGCCAGCCAGCCCGAGCTGTATCTCGCCGACGTGATCGTCGCCGAGACCGTGTACGTGCTCGAGTCGTTCTACAAGGCCCCGCGAGACCAGGTCGCCACCGCAATGCGGTCGCTCATCGCCATGCGATCGATGATCACGGTCGATCCTGCGCTGCTGCTGCGAGCGATCGAGGTCTATGAAGTCGATCGGCTGGACTTCGCCGAGGCCTACCTCGTGGCATGCGCCGAGAGCGCCGGCGTCGGCTCCATCGCATCGTTCGACAAATCCATCGACCGAGTCACCACCGTGACCCGGCTCGAACCCTGACCCGAGCCGAGCTGCCGATCGGCGCTACCTCGGTGTCCTCGGCGGAGAGCGCAGAACAACGACGCCAGGAGCCGGCGGTAGGGGTCACGCGGCCGTCACGCCGGAAGTACTGGGTGCCACGGTCGGGTATCGCCGCAGGTGGGATCTGGGTGCCGGCACCCAGGACATGGACGCCTGATTCCTGGGTGCCAGTGCTGACTCACCGATGCTGGTCAGCTGCGAGCGCTGGCACCCAGGAACATCGCTCCGGCGCGTCACCGAGGTGCCGGTCGGGGCGTGGGTTCGCGCTCGCTCGTCGGCGGGTGGTGTCACACCTGTTTCGTAGGTTGGTGGTGATCCTGATCGTGGTGGCGAGGAGTCGTGTGACACCCCCGTCGTACGGTCGTGATCGTCGGTTCCGTCGCAGTCGTGCGTTCCCCCGGAACGACCTCATCGAGCCCCTCGCGGGCTCCTCGAACTGGTCGTCACCCTCCAGCGCGGAGGGAGGAAGCGGGGTTGCTCATGCACGTCCACACATCGCCCACCGACGGGCGCGCACGCACCGAGACGCCGGCCGAGGGCGGATCCGACCCCGGACACGACACCGGATCCGACGGAACACCCACGCCGACCGCTCCACCCGATGTCGGGTGGCTCACCGACGAGGCGCTGCTCGGCGGTGCCGGAGCGCTCGAGATCCGTCGGCGTCGCGACGAAGCGCTGTTGATCCACCGGATGATCGAGATCGAACACCGCCGCCTCTACGTCGCGGACGGTCACCGCGACCTCGCCGCCTGGGGACGAGCCGTGTATCGCTGGTCCGGTCCCGAAGCCCGCGCCCGCCGCAACCTCGCCGTGCTCGCCCGCCAGTGCCCGCAGGTGATCACCCGCATGCTCTGCGGCGAGATCGGCGTCGCCCAGGCACACGAGCTCGGCCGGCTGTTCCGGGCGCCGCGCGTCGGCCGGTTCGTCCCCCTGTTCATCGACCAGATCCTCGACGCCGCCGGCCGCTTCGACCACGCCGACTTCGAGCTCTACCTCAAGGAGTGGAAGCGCCGCGTCGACACCGACGGCCCCGACCCCGCTCGGGCGCACGCCCAGCGTCACGCCTCACTCGCCTTCAGCGACCACGAGTTCCGCCTCGTCGTCACCGGCCCCAACATCGACGGCACGAAGCTCGCCGCCCTCCTCGACGAGTTCGAACAGGCCGAGTTCGAACGCGACTGGGCCGCCTGCCGTGAGCAGTACGGCGACGACGCTCGCCCCGACCTGCTGCGCCGCAACGCCGAGCAACGTCGCTACGACGCCTTCATCCGCCTCCTCGCCCACGTCCACCTCCCCGCCGACGACACACCGACCGACCAACTCGAACCCGACCAACTCGAACCCGACCACCTCGAACCCGACGAACCCACCAACGCACCCCCGGCACCGCTCCGGCCGGTCGACGGGGCGGTCACCACCACGGTGAACATCGTCATCGACCTCCGCACCTTCCTCGCCGGTGCCGCCGAGATGTTCGACGTCGCCCTGCAGCGCCACCTGGTCGCGCCGTTCGGACCCGACCGCGCCGTCTGCCACTCCCTCGACGGCATCCTCGTGTCCGCCCACGACGCCGTCCTCGCCGCACTCCACGGCTCGTTCCGGCTCGTGGTCACCGACGACGACGGCATCCCGATCCAGATGACCAGCACCAGCCGGCTCTTCACCGGGCGCCTCCGCGACGCCGTGATGATGCTCGCCGTGCGCTGCACCCACCCCGGCTGCAACTGCCCCGTCTCCGGCTGCGAGATCGACCACCTCACACCGTGGTCACAGGGTGGCACCACGTGCACCTGCAACGGCTCACCCGCCTGCCGTCACCACAACAACTGGCGCTACGCGACCAACGCCACCACGCGCCGCCACCCCGACGGCAGCTGGACCACCATGCGGAGCGACGGCACCGACATCGCACCACCCCTCCCCCGGGTGGCCTGACCACCGCTCCCACCAGCAGCCGGTCGCGACGCATGCGCGTCGTGCGTCCCGACGTGTCCCGACGCTCCCGCGGCGTGGCTCTGGCGCGCCCCGGATCAGGACGGGGGCGGCACGTCGGTGAGCACTCGTCGGTAGCGGACGTCGGTCACCGTGACGCCGAGGACCTCGTCGGTCCTCGCAGCGCCGTCGGCCGCCCATCCCTCCGACTCGTACAGCGACCGCGCCCGGACGTTCTCGGGCACCACCCAGAGCACGGCCTCGTCGTACCCGAGGGCGGACAGCGACGCCGTCGCGCGACGCAGCAGCGCGCGCCCGATGCCACGTCCCCAGTGACCGGGGTCGAGGTTCATCGCGTACAGCTCGCCACACGCGGACGGCACCTCGGGCCACGGCCCGGACGACCCGTCCCCGGATACCACCGGTGGCGCAGCGGCGTCGACGACGGCGAACCCCACGACCTCGCCGGCCACCTCGGCGACGAGGATCGGCGGTGCGTCGGGTCGCTCCAGGTCTGCACGCCACATCTCGATCCGATCCTCGGCGCGCAGCCCGTCGAGGTAGACGTCGGGCATCACCCCGCGGTACGCGTGCTGCCAGGCCCGCACGTGGAGGCGTCCCATCGCGTCGGCGTCGGACGCGACGGCATCGCGGATCACCAACTGGTCGTCGGACATCGGCTCGGCATGCACGCCGCAGCCTCAGGGCGCACCCCGATTTCCCCGGCAGTCAGGGCGTGACTCGGTGGAGCAGCAGCGCGGCGGAGACGGCGTCGCCCTGGCGAGGGCGATCGGGTGAGGCGTATCTCGCGGCGACGAGGGCACCGACGATCGCATCGGGGATCGCGTCGGGGATCGCGTCGGGGATCGCGCCGGTCTCGTCGGGACGGTACGGCTCGAGCGTGTCGCCGACGAGGCGGGCGGGCAGGGCGTCGAGGTGCAGGATCGCGCCCGCCGGTGCGAGCCGTGTCCGGAGCGCGAGGTTCGCGTGGCCGGCCACCAGGTGCGGCTGGAGGTGCGGCGACACGAGCGGTGTCTCCTCGCCGTCGACGGCGAGCGTGATCGTGTCGCCGGAGGCGTCGATCACGGCCGGCGAACGGTCGTCACCCAACAGCAGTTCGCCCTCCCACCGGGCACGCAGACTCGGGTGCGCCGGGCCGCCGCGCCAGCCGGGCGTCGGTGCCGGTGGGGCGTAGCCGGGGATCACACGCGCGAGCACCGCGGCGACCGCCTCACCGAGTCGCTCGGTCTCCACGTTCGTGAGCGCGGCGATCGCGAGGCCGAGCGACGGCACCACGGTGAGGTGCGCGCCCACACCACCCATGCGGCCCGCGTGCACGAGCACGCGCACACCGCCGGGTGCGGCGCCGACGTCGCGCGTGACCCAACCGACGCCGTACGCACCGCCGTCGGCCTGGCGGGGGGCGACCGGCGAGCCGAGCAGGCCGTGCGTCGCACCCGACAGCAGGGAACCGGTGGCGTGGGCGAGCCCGAAGCGGACGAGGTCGTCGATGCCGCACCACGCCTCCGACGCACACGGGTGGTCGGTGGTGTAGCCGGGGTACGGGCGACGCTCGGCGCCGTACCGCACGGCTGCGCCGGCCGGGCCGGTCGGTGACCCCCACCCCGCGGTCGGCATGCCCACGGCGTCGAACACGTGGCGCTGCACGAGGTCGTCCATCGACGCGCCGCTCGCCCGCTCGGCCACCAGCTGGAGCACGCCGTACCCGAGGTTCGAGTACCGCCACTGCCACCCGGGCGGGAGCACGGGCCGGGCGAACGACGCCACCGCGGCGCGCACCGCATCCGACGCGGACCACGCCGAGCGATCCTCCGTGAGCTCGTCGACGTAGGCGAACCGGTGGTGGGTGCCGAGCCCTGCGGTGTGCGCAGCCACCTCGAGCAGCGTCGGTGACCGGCCCGGCGGCAGCAGCCCCGCCGGGAGGTCGACGGGCTCGTCCCAGGCGAGCACGCCCGCGTCGACCAGCGCACCGAGCACGGTGGCGGCGATCGGCTTCGTGGTCGACGCCAGGCTGAACGGCGTGTCGACCGTGACCGCTCGCCCGGCTCCGACGTCGGCGAGCCCGGCGACCACGTGGCGCACCCCGCCGTCTGCGGACGCCACGGCGAAGGCGGCACCGGGCAGCTCGCCCGACTCGACGGCGCCCACCAGCACGGCCGCGCCGGCGGCGAACGCGTCGTCGAGCACGCTCACGCGTCGGGGCCCGGGTCGTCGAGCAGGTGCAGCTGGAGGTGCGCGACCAGCCGCTCGACGGGGTCGTCGAGGTCGAGCCCGGCGATCTCCACCGCCCGCCGCAGCCGGTACCGGAACGTGTTCGGGTGGACGTCGAGGTGCGCCGACGCCGACGACACGTCGCCGAGGTGGTCGAGGTAGGCGCGCAGTGTGGCCGCGTACTGGCTCTCGCGGGCACGGTCGCTGCCGAGGAGCACGTCGAGCCGGCCGCGGGTGAGGTCGGGGCGCGACTGGGCCAGGGTGCGCCAACGCGACAGCACGGCGGCGCCCACCACGTCGTCCCATCGCACCGGCGCACCCGTGGTGCCGTGGCTCACGGCCGCCACCGAGTCGGCCTCGAGCCGAGCCGCCGGGAGCGACTCCACGCCGTGCGGCGACAGCGCGATCGCGGCGGCCAGCGGCACCCGCACCGACCCGCGAGCGCGGGCGACGAGATCGGCGACGACGGCATCGAGGCGATCGGGCACGGCCGACACCACGACGTGCATCACCCCACCCGCCACCGACACCGCGATCGGCGCGCGCTCGGTGCGCCGGTACAGCGACACCACGCTCGCCACACGGGCGAGGTGCATCGCCGCGGCCGCATCGTCGACGGTCTCGGGACGCAGCACCAGCACGGCGAGCTGGTGCTCGCGCCGCAGCTCCACCATCCCACCCGCTCCACCCAGCGCACCGGGCGGCACACGTCCGGCGAGCACGGCGCCGACGAGCTCCCACTCCTGCCGGCGCTCGACGTCGCCGGCCACGTGCCGCACGAGGTGCAGCGCGGCGAGCGGTGCGACCTCGCTCAGCACCCGCTCGGTGTCCTCGCCCAGCGGGTGGTCGCCCTCCTGCACCCAGATCGTGCCCACCACCTCGCCACCGGCGCGCACCGCGGTGACCATGCGGTCGCGGTACGACGGTTCGGTGGCGGCGTAGGAGATGCGGACCGCGGCGTCGCTCTGCCAGATCCGCTTGAACGCGCCGTCGTGCTGCAACCGGCGGATCCACGCCTCGGGCACCCGACGACCGAGGATGGTGTCGCGGCGGTACTCGTCGATCGACTCGTCGCCCGTGGAGTAGGCGAGCACCCTCGACTGCGCGTCCTCGATCGTGACCGGTCCGCCGGTGCGCGCCGCGATCGCGTTGGCGAGTGCGAAGAGGTCGCCCAGCAGCGGGTCGTCGGGGTCGATGCGACCACCGCTCGGGCTGGAGGTGCTGGTCACCATCCGCACCAGCGAGTGCAGCTGGCCCCACTCCACGTCGCGCGCCGCTCGCAGCAAGGCCACGCCGCACGCCTCGGCCGCGGCCGTCGGCGCGGCGGACACGTCGTCGTCGAACTTCGCCACCACGGCCGCGGCCCCCGCCGACCCGGCGTCGCGCACGAGGCTCGCCAGCTCGCCGCCGCGCGGATCGAGGCCCACGGCGAGCACCACGTCGCCGGCGGCGAAGCGCGTGCCCGCCACGCGGTCGTGGATGATCGGGTCGCCGACACCCACGTCGAGGCCGTGCGGCGCCACCACCACGCGCACGAGCTCGTACCCCAGCCCACCGACGAGGTCGGCGAGGGTCGGCAACGCCCGGTCCGTCATGGGCGTCAGTCTCGCGCCGCCGGTCGTGACGGCCGGCAGAACCGGTACCAGCCGGTGTCCGAGATCGAGCGGCCCTCCAGCCCGTCGGCCAGCGCTGCGCCAATCGCACGCGACATCGCGTCGGTCCAGCGCAGGGCGAGGTCGGGATCCACGGTGCGCAGCAGCACGATGTCGTCGGGGGTGGCGACGAGCCGCACCGCGGCATCCGACGCCTCCACCTGCGGCACGCCGTCGACCACGTCGAGCACGACCACAGCCGACGCATCCGCGGGGAGGTCGTCGCCGACCCCGCCCGCCCCGCCCGAACGGTCCTCGGGCACCGTCGACCACGACACCACGCACCGGTCGGTCGGCGACCGGCCGTTCACGCCGTCGTCGAGATCGCCGTAGAAGTCGGGCACGTGACGCACGATCCGGGCGCCCAACCGTCCGAGGTTGAACCGGGCGTTCGCCCGCACGAGCGGATCGAAGGTCCACGTGATGCGGGCGAGGCCACGCCGCGCCGCCCAGGCACGCTGGTCGAGCTTCAGTGCGGCGCCGATGCCGGTCCCGCGTTCCACGGCGCCGGTCACCTGGCTGCGAAGGCACGCCTCGCCGCCGGCGGCCACAGCGCCGTCGAGGTAGGTGAGCCCGAACGACGCCCCGACGAGCTCGCTGCCGCGGTAGGCGCCCGCGACGTACCCGCCGGTGTCGGCGATCGCGGTGA
>Ga0315901_10005519_pt1 | contig 15383 bp, 34 predicted proteins | sample LakEriMetagenome_10_FD_203761 | JGI IMG/M metagenome (GOLD analysis project Ga0315901, IMG submission 203761) | Freshwater fungal communities from buoy surface, Lake Erie, Ohio, United States - Buoy 2 MA116 | ecosystem: Environmental > Aquatic > Freshwater > Lake | place: USA: Lake Erie, Ohio...
ATCCATAATAATGAAAGTGTGAGTGAACTATTTATATGAAAACTTGGACTCAAATTATACAGAACATTTATAAACAAAAAACTGAACGTAATTGGAAAGAATTGTATTGGTGTATTGATTTACACGATACAATTATTACCGGCACATATAACAAGTTCAATGATGGTGCGGTAATTTATCCATATGCGAAAGAGACTCTTGATTATTTGTTTAATCATCCAGATCATGTAACTATTCTGTGGACCAGCAGTTATATAACTGCTATTGAGAATGTGTGTAATAGATTTAATCTACAATTTAATGCTATCAATTGTAATAAACGATGTCTAAATACAGAGATTTGTAATTTTGATGACAAGTTTTACTTCAATTTCCTACTTGATGACAAAGCTGGATTTGATGGAACTACTGATTGGAAGGAAATTTATACGACACTTACGTCAATCAACACCGCAAATCAATAATAAATAAAAAAGACCGTGAAATATATTGAATCTCCTACTAAGTATAAAACTAAATCAGGTGTACCGTCGTTGTTTTTGGGAGGTCGTATTAAAATTGAAACACAATCATTCTTCGTTTTAAAAAACCAGAGTCGCTAAATAATGAATAATAAAATTACCATAGTATGTTTGTGTGTTTGTATTTTATATGTGTGGAAAGTTTCACTAAATAATACTAAAGAGAACATCGGTGTTATTAAAACCAATGAAAATAAGTTGATAATTTCTAATTCAACTGCTCCAACCAGATCTTTTATTTTCAAACATCAACCTGAGAAAAATGGATGTACATATCTAGTATATTACATCATACGTAATAAAGATCGTACAATATCACAGATTGTTTATGAACATGATATATATTGTGAAAAAACCAATCATTCCACTTTATATAACGGCACAAATGCGGTAAGGCTAGAGTTACCGTCGGCAAAAGATATGTTAGAATATAAGTCTATATCAAATAATTTGATTATTAATCTAAAATGATACGACGATATAAAGCATTTACACTAATAGAATTACTATTAGTATCGCTTATATTGGTTAGTATTATTACCACCGTTGTTATCAACTTTGATAGTTTGATGGGCAACAACAAATATTTTGAAGCCAGAGAGAATTTAAAAACACTATTAATTAATCTCAAACATCAATCAGCATTTCAACAACGTGACTTTGAACTTACATTTGATGAAAACTATAATATGTATAGTTCATTTGATGACTTTTATTTATTGGATGCTGTTACAAATGACTTGAAGATATTGGAAGCTAGTTCCACAAAGATTGTCTTTTTTCTTGACGGCAGTGTACAAGAGAGTTATATTGTTACTAGCAACTTGGAAGGAACCATTACCAATAGATTTATTATTAATGTTATTGGAAAGGTTGATTATGAAGAAAATGACTCTGAATTACGATCAGATAAACCCACAGAAGTACAACGTATTGACTCCGAATAATCATTTAATTGGAGAGTTAATCATGGACGTTGATGGTTATTTTTACTTTTGGCCAAACAATAGTGGATGTTGGTCATCTAATATAATGCATTCCATCGCCTATAAATTGGATGAAGTGAATAAACAATGGAACGATCATATCAATGAACACTTTAGTAGAGAAAGTGAAACGTAATGATTATTATTTTAACTGGACAACCCAATAGTGGTAAAACAACGTTGGCACTAGAATTAGTTCATAAATTACATGAAATACATAAAGATGTTAGTGCAATAATTATTGATGGTGATTCACTAAGAGCAGTTACACGAAATTTAGATTATTCAAAGGATGGTAGACGTAAAAATGTACAAACTGCTATAGATTTAGCAATCAATTCAGAAAATTCCAATGATTATACCGTAGTATCGTTAGTCTCACCATTTAGAGATTTAAGGGAGTTGTTGAAAAACAATCCAAAACATGACATAAAAGAAGTATATTTACATAGTAGGAGAATACGTGAGGGTAAAATGGTAGATTATTATGAACCACCATTAAAGAATTATCTTGACATTGATACTGATAAACATACAATTGAAGAATCCGTAAAACTAATTTTAGATTATATACAATGAAAGCAATCATCGCAATGGCACAAAATCGGGTTATAGGCAAAAAGGGAGGATTGCCATGGCCATCTATAAAAAACGATTTCTCATGGTTCAAAGAATTTACAACGGGTAAAACACTGATTGTAGGTAAAAATACATTTGATACATTACCCCTACTAAAAAATAGAGAATGTCTTGTATTAGTCAAAGAAGACAAAATATCAGTTGCAAATCCAAATCAATACCTAGTAAACAATAATTCTATGACGGGTCAATTGATTACCATGGAAGATATTGAATCATACAGTCAATTTAGAAAAGAATATTTGATTGTTGCTGGTGGCGCCAAAACTTATATTAAATTACTACCATACATTGATGAGTTTTATGTTACTCATGTACATGGTAGTTATGACGGCGATACATTTATGCCAGAATTTGAACATTCGTTTACAAATAAGGAAACAATAAAAGAATTTGACGGACATAAAGTTATAAAGTATACTAAATAATATGAACAGTTACGAAGAACAATATATAAATTTACTGTCAGAAATCTACAATGAAGGTACTTACTCTAAAAATAGAACTGGGGTAAATACCTATAAAATTTGGGGTGCTCAAATTCATGTAGACTTAAATGAAGGATTTCCTCTATTAACCACAAAGAAAATGCACTGGAAAAGTGTAGTGCATGAACTATTGTGGATGATTAATGGAGATACAAACATTCAGTATCTTCTAAAGAACGGTGTTACATTCTGGACTGAATGGCCTATGAAACACTATAATGATACCGTGACTGAATTAAAATTAACGCCCGTTTTGAATCAAAAAGAATTTGAACAAAAAGTAATCAATGATGATGAATTTGCTAAAATATGGGGTAGTATTGGACGATATGGTTATGGTGGTATGTGGAGAAAATTTCCTTTTTATACACAAGAAGATGAATTCAATTCCTCTACTGGTGTAATTGGATGTAGTGAAGAACATTGGACTTTCGGTGAGGTAGACCAACTTGTTAAAGTTATTGACGAGTTAAAGAACAATCCAGATAGTCGTAGAATCATTATTACCGCATGGCATCCATATCATAGTAATAACCGAGAAGATGCTCTATTGCCAGCCTGTCACAATTATATTCAGTTTGGTACAGAACAATTGACATGGCAAGAACGTTTGGAAATCGCACGGGAGAAAGATTCAAGAAATGAAAATATGTATTATAAATATTCCGATGAAGATTTTGATAGAACAGGTATTCCAAAATATCGTTTGAATTGTTACTTTAATATGAGAAGTAATGATGTACCACTTGGTTTACCATACAACATCGCTTTTTATGCTCTATTTACTCACTTGATGGCTCATTGTTTAAATATGATTCCAAGTCAATTGGTTTATAGTGGAGCTGATGTTCATATCTATGAAAATCAACAAGATGGAATAGTTGAACAAATGAAAAGAACTTCGGGCAAACTACCAAAATTGGTTTTAAAGCCAGAATGTCCTACTAATCTATTTGATATTAAGTTTGAACATATTGATATTGTGAACTATAATCCACAAGCTCATATTAAAATGCCTGTAGCTGTATGAAGAAGCTTACAAAGAAAGACCGAGAAGATATCAAGATGAAATTGTTTTATTTTGATAAGATTGTAAAAGAAACCCGTGAGTTAATTAAACAAGGTTATACATTACCAGATTTAAGCGGATTTATAATTCATAGACCATGAAATACGAATATGACATAAAAATACATAGTGTACTTGATTATAACGAACTTGTTAAAATTATGAACAAGTACGGAAGTGATGGTATTCGTGTAATTAAAGCAGAATTTATTGGAGATGTCTTTGAAAAAGGCAAACCGATGAGAAAATATGTATTGTATTTAGAAAAGAAAATTAAAAAATGATAACAAATTATAATTTATTTTTGGATGATGTTCGAATTCCCACGCAAGTAACTTGGGTTGATTTACCAATAAATCAACATTATACCATTGTTAGAAACTATAATGAATTTGTTGACTTAATTACTCTTAGAGGTCTTCCTAAGTTTGTGAGCTACGATCACGATTTAGCAGATAGTCATTATGGAGATGGATTACGTGGGGATAATATTAATTATAACAAGTATGTGGAAAAGACTGGTTATGACGCTGCTAAATGGTTGGTTAATGAATGTATGAAGAAGGGTGTAAAACATCCGCCATATGTGGTCCACTCTATGAACCCTGTAGGAAAACAGAATATTATTAATTATGTTGAATCGTACAATCGATCTATTAAAGAATAAAATAGTTCCATACGCATTAATCTTTTTTGTTCTATATCTAATATTGACTTCATGGATATTTGCGTTTAGGCATCCTTGGGCTACTGATATGGAAAGATTAATCCATCTCGGTGACGCTTTGATGTTAAAAAAAGTATCTTATTCAGAAATGAGAGGAAATTATGAAAAGTGATATAATGGAGATTATTGAAGATAACGAATTACTTACAATGGACGGTTATGATGATTGTATTGTAGGCATTGGTTATAGAGGTGGTAATCAAAATACATATGTTGTGTATGATACCAAAAAGATTATCAATAAATTGATGAAAGATGGTATGTCATATCATGAAGCTGTAGAGTTTCATGAATTTAATCAAGCTTGCGCTTGGGTTGGTGATAAAACTCCTGGTTTTGTAGATACATTTTAATATATGAGAAAATTTGCTGAAAATTTAGTAGATATTAAAGAATCAAATGTCTCCAACTATAAAAAACTTAAAGAGGGAGATGAGATAAAATCGGGGGATTATTTACATATATATGAAGATACCTATGCTGAAATAGGCAAAGGTAATATCATATGTAAACAAAAGGTTAGTAAAAATATTACAATATTGAGAAAGAAATGACCCAGTTATTTTTAGGATTATTAATATTAATTGTTGTTTATATAGTTGGTTGGCATCAAATATATGGACAGTTTATTCACGAATTCTATAAAAAGTATGAATTGTGGTTAATATGGTTGAGTGTACCCAATACATTACTATCAATATATGCAACAAAGTTATTGACTGAATATTTTGAGGGTAAGATGTGGCCAAATAGAATATTTACATTTAGTATTGGTATTATCATGTTTACCATATTAACCACTATTTATTTTAATGAGAAGTTAAGTCTAAAGACAATGGTTTTGGTTGGTCTATGTGGCTTAATTGTAGGATTACAAGTTTTGTGGAAATAAACAACATGAATAACAAAATTAAAAAATTGCCTAAAGGTGATTTTAAAGTAGAATCAGAAATGGAAGAGTGTATTGTTTGTGGAGTTCGTACTAATGAACCCAAAGACAAACATATAGACTTTCGTTACAATTATATAGAGGGTACCGGTCAACTATGTAGTAAATGTGCTGAAAAATATGAGTGAATTAAATAAACCAAATGCTTTTGTATTCAAAGCATTCATTGATGGTGAATACAGACTGTGTGTATGTCCACGTATCAATAACAAATGGAGTGAGTCAGACCTTGTATACGTAAAAGACGATCCTTATAAGGAATTTGATGACGTACTTGACAATAAGTATTTTAGCGTTATCTTCGTAGGATATGAACAAGATCCAAATGGATCAGGTGGATTTACACTCAAAAATGTAAATAGTAATTATATCAAGAGTGATACATCCATAGCCAGTGAAATGTATGCTGAAGGATCATTTTTTAGTACAATAGAGAAAGGATATCAACATTTTTATGAGCAATCAGAACGGTAAAGGTTCAAAACCAAGGCCTATTAATAAAAAAGAGTACGATAAAAATTACGATTCAATCTTTAGAAAGAAAAAGAAATCCACTGAAAAGTGAAAAAGGTTATACTCACCAAAGTTGAATACGAATTTTTAGTAGAATCGCTAGAACGGCTACAGAAACACACAGATGATTCTTTAGCCGATTCTAAATGGTTTGATAAAATGGGAGAAACTCGTCGTTTGTATGAATTGGAGTTGGAGTATTATAAAATTAAAAAGTACGGTGAACCATCAACCAAATTTCATATGTTAAAATGGTTGATAACCAAAGTCAAAAATAAAACTCTTGACCTTTAAAATAAATCATGTTATACTTGTAAAATGTTAAAGTTAAGTTCCAACAAACAAAAAATTGTAATTGCTGCTGATCCTCATAACGATTACAAAAAATTAGATAATATCTTCAAGAAAGAAGATGGTGATATCAATATTTGTCTAGGTGATTGGTTTGATAGTTTCTCACTAGATGAAACTAACGACTACATTGCTACTGCCAAATATCTAAAAGAAGTTTTTCTACCCAATCAGAAGAACTATACACTCTTTGGTAACCACGATATACATTATCTATTCAATGCGCCTACTACATGGTGTAGTGGATATGAACAATGGAAGTATAATGCCATAGATAGTGTTTTGGGTAGTGACAGACACTCTGTTACAGAAAAGTTTTATTGGTCTATTGTTGTAGATGATATTCTATTAACTCACGCTGGATTAGATCGGCGTCTATTACCAACTGTTTGTGTAACAAATGAACGAATATTCAGTTATTTGGATCGAGGTGATACGGAAGCTAGAATCAAGTTACAGACGAATGATCTACATTGGTTTTATCAAGTGGGTCATAGTAGAGGTGGTATAGCTAGAGCTGGTGGAATTGTTTGGTGTGACTTCAAATATGAGTTTGAACCTATTGAAGGTTTAAAACAAATCGTGGGTCATACAAACCAATGGGAAACTGGTAAATCAGCACAATATCATAAAGAAGGATTTATGAATGTAGCTGAAGCAAACAATATTTGTATTGATTGCAATCTTAGTGAGTATATTACTATTACTAATGGTAAGATTGAACTAAAGAGTTATTACGATCTGTAGTATCTATTGTTACATTATGTTGAGGGATGTTACATAACAGTGACATCCCTTTACTTTTGCGGTTATTATGATATTTTAAAGTATATGGATGATATCACCATTTCTTGTAATTATTGTAATACCCCGGCTAAAATAAAACGGGATAAAATTTATATGCAATGTCATTGTTGTGATGACAGACGTATAATAGACTTACGAGAATACGTAATACAAGATAAACATCATGATTATTTATATAGTATGTTTAATGAAAATTATGTGTTTAATGATGTAGATGCATAATAGTTATATTATAAAGAAAGGTATAACATTATGTCAGGTTTATATTTAGGAATCAAAACACAAACCCCCGTTGTTGGTATTACCAGCACAAATCCAGGCACAGCTAATGCTATGTTGGCTGCTCAACAAATGGCACAAGCACAACAAGATCAAACTGCTAAACAAATTGATGCTCGTTGGAGCAATCAAGGACCAACAGTTGTACATGAAATGCCATGGCACAAAGCACATCCTGGATTGAAGAATACCAAATAATCTGGTTTTTAATCATCAATAATCTACCCCCCACAATAAAATGTGGGGTTTTTGTTTGACATCATAACATTTCATGATATAATAAAAATATGGATAATACTATAAACAAAATTAACGAACGATTAGAAAATTCTGAAAACACTCCAATTGATTCCGAAGATAAATGGTATAGTACTTGTAAATTCGGTGACTGGTTACTAGACAAAATTCCATACGGTTGGCGTATGTATTATAAAATCAGTGATATAAAACTTTGGTTTATTAGTACATATCAACGTATTCGTTATGGTGTAAGTAATGAAGAATGTTGGAGTCTAGATAGTACATTCAGTAAGTTTATTCTACCCAGACTCAAACACTTCAAGAAAATGACACGTTATGGTTATCATCCTGATATGACTCCAGAAGAATGGGAAAAGGTAATTGATGAACTTATTTGGACATTTGAATATCTAGCAAATGACGAGGAAAAATTTAATCCATTTCCCAATTTTTATCAAGACAAAGACTTGGATTTTAACAAAGAAAAGACCCCAGAACAAAAACAAATGTTTGACGAGTGGATGAAAAAGAATAATGAACTTGAAGAACGTTCACAAAAGGGACTAGAACTATTCGCAAGATACTATAAGCATTTATGGGATTGAATTATACACCGCCAGATTGGCACGATTGGTTTTTACAAGGAGTCTATTGGGTTGCTAGTAAAAGTAAAGATCCAAAGACCAAGATTGGTGCTATTCTTGTAAAAGATAGACGCATCATATCAACCGGCTACAATGGTATTCCAATTGGAGTAGATGATAAAATTGATGTTCGTAATCAACGTCCTGAGAAGTATAAGTGGTTCGAGCATGCAGAACGCAACAGCATTTACTCCGCTGCTAAACATGGTATAAACACCGATGGCGCAATTCTTTATACAAATAGTTTGCCTTGTGTGGACTGCGCTAGGGGAATCATCCAAAGTGGCATCAAATGTGTTTATATACATCAACAATTCAATGATCTATGTAATGCAGCACAACGTGAACAATGGAAAGGACACGATAATGCTACTTTTACCATGTTTAATGAATCTGGGGTAGAAGTACATACAGTTCCTAGAATTTTAGGTTGTAAGGCATACTTTGACGGAAAAGTATTTGACGTTTAAAAAAAGTGTGGTATAGTTGATTTATGATCAATAACAACGAATTGTTTGCTAAGGTTCTTGCGGATAATCCACTTCCTTATCATTTTGGTGACAAGGTAAATACCAATCGTGGTATTGGATTTATTAGCGGTTATAACTTCAAGGATCGTGAAAAGACTTGGAAGTTTACTATTCGTCCATTTGGATTGGATAATTATTATACAGATGTTGAAACTGTATACGGAAAGGTTCCCTAATATGGACTTTGAAAGCAATGAACAAATATTAGCAGATCTAATGGATAACATTAGAACTCTACACGAAGAAAATGCTAAATTGATGCAGGAAGTTGAACAATTAAAAGAAGAAAATAAAGAACTTAATCGTAAGTTAAAGAGTATTCAAGCATTATTTCTATGAGACTATTTTTAATTTTTCTAGTTAGTTTTGCAATTAGTTTATCAACAAGTTACTTTGCTTATAAACTATACAAAATTGATATTCCTCCATCTGTTGTTAGTCTTGCACTTATTATACTATGGATGGTTATTCCAGATAAATATATAAATAAAATAACGGGCAAGAAAGAATGAATATACACGTTCCAGACGAAATTAAGAACAAATATCCCCACATGGAATTTAGGGGTAAACAACGCATTATTAATGATAGAACGGTAATTGAAGCATATAATCATGTAACTGACCAAAACTTTTTTTATAGTTTTGAAGAAGACTTTTTTTGGTTTGCTGGACAAATTCCAGACTATAAACTACCTAAAATTAATTAATTATGTCAAATAAGTTTGATGTTACAGACAAACCAAAATTCGTTGGGTCAATTACCAAAAAACAACTCAAAAAATACGTTACAGATTGGGGATGGAAAAGACTGATTGAGGGTGGCAAAGGCGAATTCGTAGAAGAAATTATTCTAGATTATTTGTTGTACATTAAAAAATACAAAAATATTGTTAAATCAAAAGCTAATTGTTCACACGATTTTCATCTTCTAAACAAAGAAGATATTCGCGTTGATGTACGTCGCTTTAGTTCAAAAAATTATATGTATCTTGGTTATACCAGTACCATGAAGAAAAATAAAAATAGCTGGAAAGACAAAGCCAAATACCTAAAAAAAGGTGGTTATTTCGGCGCTCATATGAATATGAACAAAATTAACCTCTATTATATTCCGGCAAAATTTTTGTTACAAAACTTTCATACCGATAAACTACCAATTCAATTAACTTCATCGTGGTCATCCACATTTAAAATCTCTTGACTTTCTATAAAGTCATGGTAAAGTGAATGTATGAAAATTGAAATTTCATCAATTGACCGCACTCAATTTATGGTGCATGAACATTCACTTAACGGTGAAATTGTCCATTTGATTCAACCCCAACATATTGGTACTCAATGGCGACAAGACAACAAGCACTTGCGTAGTGTGGTTGTCAATTACGAGGGTGAAGTAATTAGTGCATCGCTGCCTAAGTTTACCAACTGGGGCGAGAATCCAGAACATTTTCCTGTTCCTACTTCATTACAGAATTGCACTGTAGTGGAGAAGCTTGATGGTTCTCTATTGATTGTTAGCAAGTATAAGGGTCAATATATTCTACGAACGCGTGGAACTGTTGACGCTTCTACTATGGCTAATGGTCATGAGTTGGAATTGTTCAAGTCAACTATTTTAAATAAGTTGTATGATAATAACGATACTTGGAATTATTCTGTGCTTTTTGAATGGTTGTCTCCAATCAATAAAATCGTTCTGTCATATGGTGATGAACCAGATTGGTATTTGGTCGGAGTGATCAATCACGATGATTATTCACTAACTCCACAATTCGTCTTGGATAGATATGCGATAAATGCAGAAATCAAACGTCCTGCTACTTATACTTTTACTGATGTCAATGATTTGTTACAGAATGTTGACCAGTGGAAAGGTAAGGAAGGTGTTTGTGTATATTCCAAGAATGACCAGACTATTCACAAGGTAAAGGGTGCTTGGTATCTTGCTCTTCATCATATGAAGAGCGAACTATCAAACATTGAGAAGGTTATGGATGTGTGGTTGGAACAGGGTATGCCTGACTATAACACTTTCTATAACTATATCTTTACCACCTTTGATTATGAGTTGGCTGAACAAGTCAAGGGTATGATTAGTCGTATTGCCGACGGTAAGAAGGAAGTCAACAAGATTGTAGATGGTATGAATGATTTTGTGAATAACAGACTTCGTTCATTACCTACCCGAAAGGAACAAGCACAATTGGTTATTTCATCGTATGGTGAAACCAACAGAGCTTCATTCTTATTCAAGTTACTTGATGGTAAGTCATTGGGTAAGGAAGAATATAAGAAGTTAATGTTCCAAGTATTAAAGAACTAAATCAAAAACCCCACTATTTAGTGGGGTTTATTTTTTGTTATTCTTTTTTCTTGTGTGGTTTGCCTGGACGATCACCATCCTTAGTTGGAGGAGGACCATCTTTCTTTGGACCTCTTGGTCCGCCTGGAGGAGGACCAAAACTTCTCAATAGCTTACGATCATCATCACTAACCTTGGTACGTTCTTCTTTATCCAACTTACCATCTTTATTTGCATCATACTTAGCAACCAATTCAGCACGTTGCTTCTTTTGTTCTTCAGTCAACTTAGGACGTTCAGGACGTAGATGTGGTGGTACTGGATCGGGCCCGCCTGTTTGTGGCTTCTTTGGACCTTCTTGAGCATTGAGAGTCAATGCTGCGGCTAATACTACTAGATACTTTAACATATAATTCCTTTCTTTATGTAACCAACTGTAGATTACACTACATATATAACATACAACATACCCCAAATAAACATCTTTTACTTTCCCTTAACAATTTTCTTGACTTTAAAAAAAGTTAAGTTAAGATGTGTAAATGGACAATACATTATACATCACTGTTGGTTTGCCAGGAAGCGGTAAATCTACATATTCAAAGAACTTTATTAAAGATAAAGACATTGAATATCTAAGTAGTGATGAACTACGTGCTGTATTTGGTAAAGATGAATCTGATCAATCTGTAACACCCAAGGTATTTGGTCATATCAAAAGAAAGGTTGACGAATTTCTAAAAGATGGTAAAAATGTATTGGTTGATGCGACCAGCGTCAATCGTCGTGAACGAAGTGACTACATTAATAGTGCCAAGAAGTATGGTGCAAAAGTAGTTGCTCTTGTTTTCAAGATGGATCGTAACGGACTAATTGCTAGAAATGTTCAACGTGGCAAAGAAGGTGGTAGAGAAGTACCTACTTTTGTAATTGATAAGATGTTGAACAAATTTGAAGAACCAGACTTTAATGAAGGTATTGATGTTATAATTTATGTTTGAAAGACCGTTAAAACTAACACATAATGACGATCACAAGGTATTCTTTACCAGCGATAGCCATTTCAACCACGACAAGGAGTTTATATACAAATCACGTGGATATAGTAATCGTTATGAACACAATGATGTTTTGATTGCAAAGATCAATGAAGTAGTGCGTCCACAAGATACACTAATTCATCTTGGTGATTTTTGTCTAAACATCACTCCGCCAGAATTTGAAGAAATTTTGCGTAGAATCAATTGTCAAAACATTCTGTATATTTGGGGAAATCATAACTCATGTATTCGTAGAATGTATGAAGAAACTCTTGCTGGTGAATATCAACGAAATGATATTGAAGTGTATCCATATGCAGTCGGTAAGATAACTTATCTGGGTTATTACAAGGAACTGATTGTGAATGGTCATATGATTGTAATTCATCATTACCCACATCAAATCTTCAATCAAATGCAGAAGGGTGCTTGGCAGTTGAGTGGTCATAGCCACTATACCAATCCAACCACTCAGCTTGATAACCCAGACAATAAAATTCTGGATGTGGGATGGGATGGTCACGGCAAGCCACTATCTTTTCCAGAGATTCAGAAGATTATGATGAACAAGAATCATGTAAAACAGGATAAGCATCATTAAATTGAAAATCCCTTCCGTAAAAAAGAGGGGATTTTTTGTTGACTTCTTATAAAATGTGTGGTAACTTTATTTTGTTATGTCAAAGCCAGTGATTCATGCGCAGAGTTCTGTAAAAAAGTTTGGTGGAAAAATTAGTGATTACGAACCAATTCACGCCTTTATGGATTGTAGTAAAGGTGCTATTGCTGATAACCGACATCGTGCTTTAACGCACAACAGTTGGTTTCTCAGCAATATTCTGGAGAGGGTGAAGTTTGCTAATAGTGGTCCAGAAACCAGTGATCACCGTTTTCCTACTATTATCAATAGTGATGGTAGATCAGTAAGCATTCGTGATATTGGTGAACAACACTGTCTTGAAGACTTTGCTAACAAGTTTATTCCTTCTGCTCAAGATTATCTAGCTGAAATGGAGTTCAAGAGTTGGATGCAAAATGGTATTAATCATCCTCCTAGTTTTGTAAAAATTGATGAACGCCGTAAAAATCGTGCCAAAAATGGATTGACTTCTGAATCATTTTCAGGTAACATCAAAAATGTAATTGGAGATTAATAAAATGAAAGATACACTAAAGAAACTTGAAGAGCTAAATACTCAACGTCGTGTTCTTGTCAAACAACTTGAACAAGAATTTAATTCAGCACTAAAGCAAGTGTTTATTGACAATCCAAAGTTGGAACAGATCAGTATGTATGTCAACAACCATGAGTTCAATGATGGTAACGCAACCTCATTTTATATTGGATGGGAAGACATGACTATTAGTGTAGATGGTGAGGAAATTGAACGTGAGTGGGATAGGAATACTAAGGCATATGTTGAACATCCACTACTTAATAATCTGATTGAACTGTTTGGTCAAGTTCAAGATGTTCATGAGGACATTTATGGTGATGTGTATGAAAGTCTTACTATTGACCGTGAAGAAATTTTAAATAACTAATAATATGAGTGAATATCGTAAAGCAACCGCAGAAGAACTAGCAATGTTCCTTAAAATTAAAGATATGTCCAAATATAAACGACACATTGATTTTGCAAAGAGGTATTATCCTCCTGAGGCATATACAATGACATTGGTTGTTCACAGTGAATACAATGATTCAAGTTATGACAATCAATTGCAGTATGTAATTGTTCATGACAAGGATGGTAATGAACTTCCTCCTATTAAGAAAACCGCTAAGGAATGTAGATCTGGTTGGGAGAGTCTTACAATTCCGGGTAGTTTTAGTGGAAATTATGGTGATAACGAATCAGAAGAACCAATCGAAGATGTTGTAATTCAACTTACAGATGAACTTCCTGAATTTTACGTGAAGATAAACTAATATATTAACAAATATTCCGAAAACTAAACTATATGAAAAATAATCAAGTAATCCTACACGGCGAGTGCATGGTGTTTAAGAGTACGTTGCCCAGTTCCGCCAAAAAAATCAATCACAACGACTCGTATATTATTATTGCTCCAAGTGAGACATCGGGCAATCATCATGTGGTAGATGTTCAGCCGGGAGTTGAGTTTTATCAAGACGACGGCGGTACGTTCTACATGCAGAATAGCGTAGCTACCAAAATTCGGTGTGTGATTGGTGCTCGCCACAGCGAAATCGTGTTGCCAGCCGGTAATACATACGAATTTGGCAGTCAACAGGAATATGATCCTTTTACAGCACGACTCCAGAAGGTCCGCGATTAAATAAATTTTTATAAAATAACATAAGATAATATGAGCAAAATTGCAAAACTAACGCCCGAGCAAGAAATTCTTCTCAAAGACTTTTATCAAGATTGTCTTAAAATTGGCAGATCGATTGAACCTATTGACCATGCCAAGGCAGAGAATATTATTTGTAATCTGTATAAACACGTTGGTTTGGAAAATCCAAAATTTCATTATTTTCGTAGCACGCATGAGTTGTTGACAAAACATCCCGAAGTGAAATTGGATAATTATTTTGGAGGCCAGCAGTGGATTTACTGGAAGGCTTTTTATTCATTTTGTGAAAAAATCGGCGTTGTTTATGAAGAAAAAAATTCACAATTGTTAGAATTGTGGCTAGAAGAAGCGACTCATCTGCATTGGTGGTTCCCGTATGAAAATGACTGTATTATCATTGAAAGGCCAATCAAGCTGTCTGTAAACAATGGTGGTTTTTTGCATTCTGAAAACGATAAAGCAATTGAGTACGCAGACGGTTGGGGAATGTATTATTTGAACGGCGTGAAAGTCGATGCCTATCTAGTTCTCACTCCGAGCGAAGAGCTTGACATTAATTATTTTTCCAAAGAGACGAATGCTGATGTTAAAGCTGAATTTGTGCGAAAATACGGTGTCGAACGCATGGCGCATCTTGGCACTATTGTTGATACGTATGAAAAATACCCCGAAAAGAAGTTTCCGTGGTGGCATAAGAGTCAATATGAATTGTGGGATTTAAAAGCACTGTTTCCGGGACTGGAGTACCAGCCGTTCGTCAAAATGCTAAATCAAACAACTGGAATTTGGCATATGGAAGCGGTCAGTCCAAATTGCAGAAATTTGAAAGACGCGCTTAAAGAGCGATTCGGAGGCAGGGATATGGAAATCATTAATATTGCTTAAATAGTAATTTAAAAAAACACCGAGTCTTCGATACCAAAATATTGAAGACTCTTTTATATTTATAGCATCATTACACAATGAAATTCA
>Ga0315901_10005520_pt1 | contig 15383 bp, 24 predicted proteins | sample LakEriMetagenome_10_FD_203761 | JGI IMG/M metagenome (GOLD analysis project Ga0315901, IMG submission 203761) | Freshwater fungal communities from buoy surface, Lake Erie, Ohio, United States - Buoy 2 MA116 | ecosystem: Environmental > Aquatic > Freshwater > Lake | place: USA: Lake Erie, Ohio...
ACTGATTTGACCCATCACCATACTGCGCCACCATGTCCTCTAAGAAAGCCTTGTCCACCGTATCCGCATCGTGACAACTGACCTTCTTACCCCACCACCGCTTGCGGTTTTTATTGAACGCGTCATAAAAATAACCCGTGGTGCGCGTGGGGTTCCCGGTCATTACCACCTTGGCGCCCTCAGTGGACAAGGCGCCCTGACCAACCTCGAACACAATATCCGGGACACCAGATGCCTCGTCAATCACAAAGAGAAGGTTCTCACTGTGGAACCCCTGCAAGGCTTCGGGCTGCTCCCTTCGGCTAGTGCGCGCCACCGCAAAACTGTCGGGGACGCCAGCCAATTCAATCTTATCCGATTTGATCTCCAGCAGGCGCCGCATTCCCTCGGGCAACTTGCGGTGCCATTTCCCGATCTCCGACCACAAGACGTCAGATAACTGGTGCGCGGTGTTGGCGGTGCAGACGACCTTGGTTGGCAGTCTAGTAAGGAGCCACCATAACACCAGCCAGGACAAGAACGCTGTCTTTCCTACGCCATGGCCGGAGCGAATCGCCACACGGTCATTACTGGCGATGGCGCGCAAGGCGTCCGCCTGCCACTTTTGCGGGGTGGCGCCAAGCATGGACTCGACGAACAACACCGGGTCCGTCGCCAACTGCTCGATAATCGCCGCCTGTTCTTCGGGTGTCGGGGTGGCGGGGGTAGAAGGGGGTGGGGGTGCTTGGGGCGCTTCAGACCATTTTCCTGATGTCGGGAAAATGGTTTCGGCTGGTGGGACGCCACCATTGGCCTCCGCTTCGGCAGCGGCTCGCGCCGCTGCCTCCGCTGCTAATCTAGCCCGCCGTTTGGGTCTGCCTGCCATGAGAGCCTGATTCTATCCTAAATTTTCACGGGGGGTAAAGGGACGTTTTGCCTTTTTGCCCCCACCCCACGGGGGGGGTGTAAACATACATATCCTGCCACCAGCCCGCCCCCCGCGATTTTTGAAGGGGGGGTGGGGTAGGGGGTAGCTGGCAGCGCCCGGCACCCAGAACCCTGGAACCGCATAAGGTCCATTATGTAAAATTCCACGCTAACCCTTTGATTTCGTTCGTTTCTTCTGTTTGCTTGTAACGGCATCATTTCCTATTTTCTGGATAACGTCGCCTGTCTCTGGATCAACGTCAACTATTTGATTTCGTTGCTTTTCTTCTTTGATCCGCTGATTTATGCGCTGGGACGCAACGCGCAGGGCTTCAACGTAGCTTTCGCCCACTTCCACCTGATGCTGTACCTTGTCGCCATAAACCCTGGGCGCAATCTTTCCGACATACCAGCGCCTTGCGTCAAATTTTAACCGGGCGCGCTGCGGATCGTCCGTATTATTTTCGGTTGCCTCTTTGATGGCTGTCTCGGCAACGACGTGTGCCATCTGCATGCGCGCCCGCGCGTACTGTGCCTGCCACTCCGGGTCTTGCAGCCATCCATTGATCACACACCATGAAGGCATGCCCTCCATCTTAATGATATCAATCATTAAAACGCCCCGAGATATCATTTCGAGGATGCGCGGCATGTGATCTTCCGGCAACCAAATCGGCGTCAACCTACCCACATCATACCCCTCTCGCCATTCAGGTGCGCTCATAGTGCGCCCCCAACCGTTCCAGCGCCTGCACCACTTGCCCAGCCGCCTTAGCCATCTCAATCCCTTTGCACTCAGCCCAGCCCGTCACCGTGCCATGGCTAAGAACCGTCCAAGCCAGCGCAGGCATAGCAGCACTACCAACCGCCCTAGAAGCCCGTGCAAACGCCTCACGCGCCCCAAGCCTCCCAGCCTGCCCCGCATAGTAATCGTCCCTAAACCGCTTTGCAGCCGCGTGTAGGGCCTCTGTAATCATCCCCCTACCCAACATAGCATCAGGCACCCAAAACCGCTCAGACACCGTTATATCGCCTTCCTGAATATCCGGCCCGAAGTCTATGCGTTCTGCCTCGAATGCCCGGCTCATGCTCAACATTAGATCGGGATTTCATCTTCGATCAATTGCCCCCGTCTTACCACCTTCGCTTTCGGAAATGCAGCTTTGATTTCTGCGATAGGTGAAGCCCCCTTCAGAACCCGCCCCACCTCCTCCACCGTCCAAGCCTCCGCGTTCCACCCTTCCGCCTTAGCCCGCGCCAGGACCGCCTGTGCATGGGTATCATCCTGACAGATGCAAATGGTGCCCCGCTCCACCTCATCCGCCTGCACAGTCACCAGCGGCCCCGGAAGCGGTTCATACCCAGCAGCCCGAGCCTCCGCTTCCAAGGCCCGCCAGGCCCGCATCATCATGGCGTCCAGTTCCGCCATATCCTCACCCGCCATTGTCGCCTGCCGGTGCATATCCTGGGCGCTGACGAACCGCTCCCGTGTCTCCGCTGACACCAGACGCGGGAGCCGATCAAACCCCCATTCTCTTTCCAGCCCCGCCACCAGTGTATCCAGCGCACCCGCCATCCGAGAGCGCCAAACCCATTCGCCATTCGCCTCTGTGAGTGGCGGGGTAATTTCTTCTTTCACCATCTTTCCTCTCTCTCCCGTCAGGGGCTTACCCGTAACCGTAACACCGTAACACACCTAAAGGTGTGTGTTACGGGTGTTACGGTGTTACGGTAAGCTGCCCGGATGGCGTAACAAAGTAAAAAACAACGTGTTACGGCGCGTGTTACGGTGTTACGCCTATCTTCCCACGCCATCTTAACTAACCTCGCTATCCTCTTGAACAAGCCACACATATCCATTGCTATGCCCCACCATGCGGAGTTCGATTAGTCTGTCTTTTGTCCGTTTCCATGTTACGCGCTTCTTACCCGGATTATCGATGGAGGCCGTAACAAACCACTTGTTACGCCAATGTTCTTCCGTCAATACTTTCCCTCTAGGTAGATCACCCCAACTTTCTTGACCATAACGGCTAATCATTTCTTTGATGTTTTCAATTGCCATCTTTTCCCACATATTGAGTTTGGGGCCGCGTGGTTTTACGTCTGCTGGATCAGCGGCGACCACGATGCAACTGGTGACGGGTTTATCCCGCCGGTTGCGGCCTAGTTCGATGGTCTGGAGTTTGAATACCCACTCGCCTTCTATCTCAAGATCGCGTTGCTTCTTCACGCTGGCGACGGACGGGCTGTCCTTGCCTGCCTTGGTGATTTCGATCTCGGTATCCGTCGCGGCCCGCAACAGGCTATGCCCGCGCGCCCCTTTGGCGGTGTCCTTGCCTGAATGGTGTACGGCGTTGATATGGACGCCTGTAGCTTGCCTGATGCGGTCAATGTTGGTGACTAAAGCGCCCATATCGTCTGGCGCGTTCTCGTTCCCGCCCGCCAGGGCGCGGGACAGTGTGTCCAGCACCACCAGCCGCACCGGAACCTTCATCTCCTCCATGGCCCGCCTGATGGCGTCGATCAGCCTTTCGGTGTCGGCTTCGGGGTTCAACAGGTTGATGGATACGGGGATGATGGCGAAGGGGATTTCCTCGCCTTCTAGGTTGAGGTGCTTTCTAAAGGCAGCGACGCGGTTGGAGATGCCGTGACTACCTTCCAGGGCGCAGTAGATCACGCCACCCGGTTCGGTGGTTCGCCCGTTCCATTTGATGCCCAGGGCAACGTGCAGGGCAAGATCGGTCATAAAGAACGTCTTGCCGCAGTTACTTTCGCCGTAGGTGACGGACATCCCAGCTTCCGTGAGCAGTCCTTCAACGAAATCGGCGGCGTCGAGATTGGGGTGGATGTTGTTGAAATAGACCAGCGGCAATCCGCCATTGGGCGTAACATTGCCCGTAACACCTTCTTGCTGGCTTGTTACGGGCTTTGTTACTGCCCTATCCACCTTCACAAGCCCTCTGGCGGCTCTTTCCAGCGTGTATCGCACCTTCATACGGAACTCTGCTTCGCCCCGTCCAGGACGCCGGAAATCGACCTTTGCGGCGTATTGTGGCCAGCCCTCTGCCACCACTTCTTCCTCGGTTGGCAGGCGCCCCAGCTTGGCTTTCAGATCGGCGACCACTGCCAGGACGGTGTCCCGCATATACTGCTCTCGCCCGTCCGTGATCTGGCCGGGCAAGCCCAGCGGCCCCGGCGCATGGGTAACTGGCGTCACGGCGCCGGTGCCGTGGATAACGTCCTGGCAGATCAGGTCCACCATCGAATCGGTCAGGCTGGGCAGCCCCAGGTCATCCACATGGGCATCCACATCCCAAGAGTACTGGCGCCCGGACGCATGGACACTGGGCGGTGCGACAATAAAGCCGCCATCGCCCCGGATATCCATGCCCGGCAGGATGCCGGTGCGCGTAGGAACCTTCTTCCCAGGATGGGAAAAGAACCTGTGGCACCCGCCGCCCCCGGTCAGTGCCACCGGGCCAACCCCGAGTCGCGGCAGCAGTTGCTGTTCTGTGGCGGCGCCAATGTCGCCATCGAAATCGGAAACGACCAGGTTACTGATGGCGCCGGTAACGATGCCAACCCCCATGGTGGGATCGGAGAACCAATCACGGACCTCTGCTTCTGTCGCCCGGCGGTTTTGGAATTGGTGCCATGGCAGTGCGGGTATCTTCTCACCGCGCCGCACGGGCACCACGGACCAGCCGCGACGCAGGTAATATAGCGCCCATTCCAGGGCTGGCGCTGATAGGCTTGGTGCGGTCAGTGACATGGCTGCTTCCCCGGATATTCGCTGTGTGGCGGGTACTCTGGGTCTTTGAGTGGGATGCACATTGTTTCCTCGTTCTCTTGCGAAAGGAAAGGCGGCAATCGTTTAATTGCCGCCTTTGTGTTGTTAATCTTCGTCCATCACTGGCGGTCCAGCCACTTTCACCTTCCATGGTGTTGCGTGGCTGCACCAATCATCGGGCTTAGTCATTGCCCAGCGATAGTTACCGCCCACTGGTTGGAAGCGGCATTCGCCCTGGCGGCTGTCGGCTGGAACGTACCACCGACAAACCGCGCAGTTCGTAAATGTTGCGGGAACCCTAGGCATCAGAACGGTAGGGGTTTAGCAGCTTGCGGCGTTGGCGGAGGTAGCGCAGGCGCGCTCGGGGCGTGAGGTGCTGCCATAGCTGGCGTTGCAGCCGCCACAGGCGCGCCCAATTCTGCCGGACGCGGAACCCACTTAATGATCGCGAAGTTCGGGGTGTAGTTTGAACCATGTTTGCCTTTCACCTCCGTCGCACCTTGGAACTGAACCACCGGCAGCAGCCCTTGGGCTTTCTCCGGCGCAGCTTCATATTGGCTATGCAGGGTGTCAATCGCAGCCAGAACCGCGTTGGCGTTGCTGCTGAACTCACGGACAGTCCGGTTACCATCCAACAGACGCATGGCAAAGCCTTGCTTTGGCTTGGCGGCATTGCCGCGTTCGTCCACCCCGTAATCGCCAACCGGGCACGGGGGCAGAGGCTGGCCAATCTTCACCAGCGACCTTACTGGCGCCATGCCTGCCTTGAAGAACAGCCACCCAACTTGGATATTCTCCATATCCGCGACGAAGGCAGGCTGCTGGAAGGAAACATCTTCTTCCTGCTTTTCCCAGCGCCCGTTGACCTCCACGCGCTGGCTGAACTTAAGGCGCCCGGCTTTGGCGTTGTAGTTGACCAAGGGCAGGAAATCACCGCTCGCGGTTTCGCTGCCACCAATTGAAAGACCTAAACCCATCTAAATGCTCCAGATGTCTAAAAATGCGCCAAATTTGAACACGTTGGCGCTTCGTGTTTACATCCCGTAGATTTCCTTACGGGCTGCCTCTGCGGCTGGATCGGACCAGTAGAAACTATCTACATCCGGTACCAGCAAACTGATTAATTCATTCTTATCCGCCGAGATCGCCAGGAACCGGCGCAGCCGGTTGGCAATAGCCTGAAGGTGCGCCCAGTGATCCGCCACCCCTTCAAGCTGATACACCGCCACCTTCTTTGGTGAGCAGTACGCGAATCGGCAGATTTGATTAGTATTCACCACATACCCGGCGCCCTGGCGCGCATGGCTGCTGGAAATCTGGCCCGGCACCCGTTCCGTGGTCTTCAGGTCCAGCACCAGCCCATGATTTTCCCAATAGAAATCCAGATATCCCACCAGATCGGGCAGACCCTCGCCTAGTGGCTTGCTGATCTTGTGCTGGTGCTGGCCTTCTTCCGGCGCAGTCGGGATGCCATACTGGCGAAGTTCCGTGAGTGCTACGGGTACGGTATCTTGCACCACTTTACGCTGCGCTTCCCGGCGGGGATCGCCAGATAAGGCAGTCAGCCTGTCATATTCGGCCAGAGCAATGGCGATGCAATCTTCCACCGGCTTGGCCGGATCGAACAGACCCGCCGATACGCCTGCCTCAATGGCGGTACCGCGATGGGCCGAAGCCCCCACCGGCAGGCGCCGCTTCAACAGGTAGGACATGGCCCAGGCGGCGGGCTGGCTGGCGTATGTGTTCAGGCTGCTGGCGGATAAATGGCCAATGCCATGCGTTGCGAAGGGGTCTTGGGTCACGGGTTTGCCTCGATGATTAGGATATAACCGGGCTTGCCCGAGTACATCTTTGAAAGGTGTAGCTTGATAATCTGGCTATCGTCGTCCCACAGGATGCCGTTGGCGGCATCGAGGACCAGTTTCGCCAGGTTGTCCAGATCGGGCTTGCCTGTGTGTTCAATGTCGCCCGCCAGCGCCGCTTCCTGCTTTTTCTTCGGCCAGGATTTCGGGATCGGCATCAGAACCATGACATCAACACAGACCGGCACGGAGCCAAACGACTCGAAAGGGGAAATAAATGCCCGAATTGTTTCCTCTGCCTTCCGGGTCTTGGCTGGCGTATAGGCGCCGTGCTTGCCGAATCGCGGGCGCCCCTTGGCAACGGGTTCGATAGGAATGGTGATACAGGTTCTCACGGTTGAACCCCCGCCAGCACAGTTCGGGAGGGGATATTGAAAGTGCTGGCGGAGGTATCCGCACCGTGCGGATTTGACCGGAAGCCCGTCGCGGGTTCGTAGTCGCGCCAGGCTTCCGGGCGCGCGATGAGTGGGAGGCTAGTTTTCATCGCGCGCAGCCTTTTCGGGCAAATGTCCGTCCGGATGTCCGGTACAGATATTTGCCCAAATCTTGTTTCGCGCTACCTCATCGCGCGCATCCTTGGAGGGCAAATGTCCGTCACGATGTCCGGTACAGATATGTGCCCAAATCTGGTTTGGCGTTACCTCATCGGTAGCGCACATTTCAATAACAGGTATCAGCCGCACGATAGGCGGCGCAATACCCCCATATTCACCGCGATATGTCAGCCAGATAAGCCACCGGCTGGCGGTGGCGGTTGATACGCCAGCCGCCTCAGCCAGATCGCGGAGCGTGTAGCCGTTCTGCTGCAACAGCTTTCGATAGGGGAGGTGATCCATAAGGCGAATCCTATGCCTCATAATTTTTCGTGTCAAGCGCATTTTTTCACTTGACGTAGTTTTTAGTCCGTGTTTTCGTCATGTCCAGGCAATCAAGCCTGCAACGCAAGAGGAACCATCATGGATTACTTGAAACATCGCTCCGCCGCCTGGTGGATTTTAGCCGTCCTGCAAGGCTTGGGCTTTGCCGCGTGTCTGCTGTTGCTCATCGTTCTGTTTGCGATGGCTGGCGCATGAGCGACGCAAAGGCGGAACACCTGTCCGAGGTGTCAGAGAAAATGAAGCGCGCAATCTTCGAGAACGGCAACGGCGAAAATGTGAGTGACGTCATATTCGCTGCCACCATGGCTTTAGCCTGCTTCATTTACGATGTTACGGACCACGGAACAGAGAACAGCGTCGCAAAGCGGTCAGCGGATTTGCTGACGGATGCCATTCAGCATCTTGTGAAGGAGGACATGAATTGAGCGATATAGAAACCCTGCGCGCCAAGCTGGCGATAGCTGAGAACGAACTGGTTCGCATTCAGTATGCGGATGATTTCTGTTTCTCGAATGGTTCCTATGACAGTCTCGCCAAGGTGCGGGATGAGTTGAAGTGGGGACTGATGGAGGCGGAAGCTGCTGCCCGCCAAAAAGCAGCAGGCATCGCAACAGCAAGTGGAGAACCCGGTAATGAATAAGATGGAAATCTTGAAGATGGCTTTTGATAAAGCCTCTACCCCAAAAGAAGCTATCACCTTGGCAAAAGAAATGGTGGCGTTCCTAGGAGAACGTGAAATCCAAAAGATTGAACTTTTGCCTGCGCCAATAACGCAGAAAAAGCAACGCCCGAAATACTGGCAAGAGCAAGAAATAGAATTACTGAAAACGTTGAATAAGCGCGGCAAAACAGTGTCAGAAGTCGCTGAAATCTTAGGGCGGTCTACCGGTTCAATTGAGATGGCTAATTACCGCCTTAATTCTGGGAAATGGACGGTTGCTCAAAAAACCAACCAACAAACAAAGAAAATCGCATGAACACCGTCCGCGTGTCCATCAAAATGACCAGCAACATCCCTTCGCAAACTGACCTGTTTGTGGAGGTGGACGACATCAGCCAACCAGCCTGGCGCCCACTCGCCGCCTTCGCCAGCATAAAGGCGGCGGCGAAGTGGTTACAGGAAGAAGGCTACAGGTACGTCGTCGGAACCAATGGAGTTTACAGTCGTGACACCGCAACAGCGCGAAAGAATGCGCCTGCTGAATACCGCCATGTTGATGGCGGAGGAAGGACTAATGAAGCGGGCTTTGATCAAGGCGAACAACAAGCCACAGGAGTTCGACGCCTTGCGGTCAAACTGGGACGTATGGGTGCGACTCTCCGACCAGGACCGGGTTCTGTGGCAGGCAATCAACGCAGTTAAACAGCAGATTAAAGGAACATGGACAGATGAAGATGAAAATTGAAATCATGAAGGACGTACCAATTCCGCCGAAGCGCCAGCGTGGTAGGCCACCTGGCAGCAAGTATCCGTTCGATCGGCTGGAGGTTGGCGAAAGTTTCTATGTCTCTGGCGCCAAGGTGAAGCCCGCCTCAATGGCGTCCATCACATCCCGGCAAAACCGGATGCTGGTGCCGAAGAAGTTTACCACCAGGGTAACACCTAAAGGCACAACCGTTTGGAGGGTGGAGTAATGAGTAATGTTGAAGCGCGCATTCAGGACATCTTAAATCACACAAGCCCTCAGGTGCGCCCCCAATATCTACTCAGCGACATCAAAGAGGCTGTTGAAGTAATTGAGCGGCTTAGATGTATATTGGATGAGGCGGAAGCAAAACATAATCTCCTAAATGCCGTTATCAAAGACCTAGCCGCCCATGTCTGGCGCGGTGATTGGGACAAGTTGAAACCGGAAACGCGCGCGGCGCTGGGAGAAAAGGAATGAGTGACACAAGCACAAAGCGCGCGGAAGAAATAGCGTATAACCTCCAATTATCCGGGGTCAGCGGGTCAACTTGGAGGGCGACTGAGGTAGACGCTTCGAATATGTTAAGAGCTTTAGCAGCAGAGCGTGATGCGCTGCGGGCAGAGAACGATAAGCTGCGGGCGGAGAACGCGAAACTCGCCGCCTCAAACCATGCTTATCTATCTAATTACCAAGAAGCCGTCGACGAAATCGAAAAGCTGCGGGCGGCGATTTGCGAGTGGGCCGCTTCTATCTACGGATACGAAGGTGTCTTATTCCTGGAAGGGCTCCAGCACGAAAAGTTCATCAACTCAATTCTCGACGCGGAAAGAGATCGCGTTGAAGGAGAACAAAAGGAATGACCAAACCCCGCGCCCCTTTACGCTACGGACCTGGCCGCGCCATTCACCCAGAAGTGAGAAGGGCGCGGGAAACATATATCGGTGGAGCCTTGCAACGCGGCGAAACCTTCCACCAGATCGCCGCGCTTTTTAAGGTGGATACTGAGACAGTAAAGCGATGGTGGAATAAAACACACCATTCAACTAAGTATGAAAACGTCTTCGACAAGGAACGCAAGTGCCTATCATGCGGCGAAATGTTTTGGAGCGAAGGGCCGCACAATCGGCGGTGTATCAGATGTAAAAGCCACCGGCCTACTGATACGCCTTATGAACCCGGCGGCTATGGTAGCAGCGGCCACAAAAAAGAACCCCGGCGCTAGGCCGGGGTTTTAGTTTATCGCAAGAGGAAACGTCATGCTACCCGCCGGGCAGGAGAACCCGGTAAGCGCAATATAGTCACTTCTTGCGGGATTTACCAGCCTCAGAAAGAGCAATGGCGAGAGCCTGCTTTTCGGATTTCACCACAGGGCCTTTCTTGGAGCCGGAGTGCAATTTGCCGGCCTTGTATTCTCTGAAAACTTTGGAAATCTTCTTGTCAGCCTTAGTCGGTTTCATGCTTTTGATCCTTGCATTTTAATGGCTTCAGCTTCCACTTCATCGACACGGCGAAGCCATCCCTTGCCGAAGGTGATATACGCGCCAAGGCTTTTGTAAAAAACCCGGCGTGCTTCTGAATACTGCTTAATCAGAGATAATGGGTTCTGTTTCGCCACTGCCGCCAAAGTTTGCGGCCCAATTCCTCCATCTGGCGTACTGCCCACAATTTCCTGCAAAAGTTTGACAGCGCGACCAGGGCCTGAGTTAACGGCCATATCAAACACAACCAGATCAACGCCAGTAGGTAGCTGATCACAAGCAGCACGGTTCCAGTAAAGGCTACGGTAAATTTGCTCCAGTTGCTCATCGGATATTGCCTTCAGTTCATCTTTGGTTGCGTCGCGGCCAATGAATTTGGAATAGGTGTTCAGCGTCACACCCTTCATGGTTGCCCCGCCGGGGTCTTTCGGGTGGTCAGCCCAACCACCTTCATGGTGAAGGATTGTCTTTAGGGCGTGTGGGAATGCTTCTTTCATTTCCGTGCCATCCTATTCATCGCTTCGGTCTTTTCTTTACTACCGGCAGAAGACCCAAAATAATAAGCCACCACGCCGCCCCAGGCAGTCCCCAGGGTGCCAAGCATCACCAACATAGCCTCAGACCCGCCATGTGTGGGAAGCCCATTCTTCAGCATAAAAAACAAGGCGCCAAAGTATCCGGTGGTTATCAAACCCGCTAGGATACGGGGCGTCCAATCCTTGGTGGCGATTTCACGGTTTCGCGCGCTATCCCGGTCAGCATTGGCAATGCGTTCCAGGTCAATGTCTAGTTCCCGCATCTTAACGGCGAACTCTTGTTCAGCCTGCTTCAGCGCCAGAAGTTGTTCTGGCGTGGCTTTGGAGGCAGCTTGTACAAGTTCGTCTTCGGTGCCATCCGGCTTACCTAATAAAGCCTCAGAAATGGCGCGCGTGGCCATACCAGCCAGCGGTCCGCCAACAGCGGTGGCGATACTCGGGGCAACCGTGCGAACAAGGTTAAGGAGTTGGTCCACACTATTTCTCCAGCATAAAGGTTAGGTTTTGATGCCGTGGGTAGGTTACAGTTCTTTCACCTTCAGGGCATTTATATTTAATGGTGGCAAGCAATGTTGCCCTACCAGCCGCTATCGTTTCTTTATCGGATATGTCCAATAAATAGGTGAATGTATCAACCTCTGGCCCTGCTGGCCCCGTAAATCGCGTCATGCTCGGTGTAGCGGCGTGTATAACACTGGCGCTATCTCTCACCGTCACATCAAACCCTTCCACGGAACAATCATCCCGCCGTTTGATACGCGCTACAGTTACTGTAACAGGCTGCCCAATCTTAGCAGGCTCAATTTTAAAGTGTTCTGGCGCCCAAATGATGATTTCATTCTTAAACCAGCCAAACTTTTCGCCAGCCGAATAACCCCCAACCGCCAAAGCAAAAGCGGCGGTTGCAAATTGCACAAGCGGGGTGATTTTAGGCAACTCCATTATTCGTCTTCCGTTTCTTCAGGTTTAATCCACAGATCGCTGTAAGCCGCGTCAGACAAGCCGCGCAGCACCGCATGAGAGTAAGGCACGGCGGCGAACTTGAAACTGCCAGGGGTTTCCCAGACCAGCATCATCGCCACCGCCCCATCCGCCAGGGCGCGGGCCATAAGCTGATTAGCGGCTTCCTGAAAGCTGATTTCGGGGTGTTCCCCGTTCTCCGCCTCATCGACGATCTTCACCCGGCGCATGGTTTACCCCCTCCCGGCTTTGATGCGAACCCGTCCGCAAATTACCTGGCCCCGGAACCATGCGGCGCCGTCCACCACCTCGCAAGTTTCCGGGGGCGCCAGTGCGCCGTCGCGCCAAGTCAGGACAATAAAGCCCTGCTGCTGGTGACCTGGGATGCCCAGCCGATAGTTGAACTGTGGCCAATTCGGGTCGCCCAGCATCCCCGTCTGAACGCCATAGAGGCGCTTGGACCAGTGGTTCAGGGGACGCACATCCAAGGCGTGAGTATCGCCGCTGATAATGGATCGCCCCGCCTTCATGGCGTTATTGTAGCCTGCGTGAATTCCGCCGTGGTAGCGGTGGACGAAAGACACATCACCGACATCGAGCCGGTAGGTCATGGGCCAATCTATAAACTGGTCCTGAAGACTAAAGGCACCCATGCCTTCAAAAGCAGCAGCATGGGCAGCAAGGTACTTATCGTAACGGTCATCGTGGTTGCCCCTGATCCAGTAACAGGTGGGATCGCCAGCGGCCTCCCTTAACTCCCGTAAGTGCGTCTGCCCGGCGGCGAGTTCTTCCGCCACATTTGGCTTCTTATTATCCTCCCACATCATCGGCGGATGGCGGGAAACAGAACCCATATCCAAGGCATCGCCATTGCAAAATAAAAAACCCGGCTTGATGTGCCGGGCTAGAATCAAAAGGGCTTCATGGGAAAGGCTGCGCGGTTGGCTTAATGAACGCCAATGGCAATCTGAGAAAACTATTCCCACCCCATCCTTGATGGCGGGAACCTCCATCACCAAGGCGGAATTGCATTCCTCAGTCTCAGACCAAGGCTTACTGACCGGCTCGCGCGCCAGGCTTCGGGCTGAACTGCGAATGTCTGGCTTGTTGTAAAGCTGCATAGCGCGCTGGTAGCGGCTACGCATTGTCTCATACGGCAAGCCATTGGCTTTGGCGGCAACCATAACAGAGCCATGCTCCGCTACCGCCTCATAAGCCGCCTTGATGGCGGCATAATCAGTTTTAGCTGCCATAATGGTCCCTATTGAAGCATACCCTGCACTGGCGCTGGGGCGGCTCCGCCAATTTGTTGTCCAATCAACCCACCAACAACACCAGGGTAAGCACCAACTTGCCTGGAAGCCGCCGCTTGCTGCGCCGCCCGTTGCTGAGCAAGACGACGCAGCATTTCCATTTGTGTGTAAATGTCAGTGGTAAGCAGGCGTTCACCAACAATATCCTGGCTGCGTCCAGCTAAAGCGCGCATCCCAGCCCGACCAGCACCAGCCAAAGCGCCAACAGCAGCGCCAGTTGCTTCGCCTTCACCAGTTAAAGCGCCAAAGCCTGTACCGCCCGCCGCACCAACGCCTGTGCCCGTGACTAATTCTTGGAATGCCTGCCGCCGGGCAGTTGGAGAACCCCCAAGCATTTGCCCCTGAAACCCCTTCATTTCAGATTCACGGGCAAGGAAACGCGATAAAGCACTGAACCTCGCTTCAGCGTCCCGTGCATTTGGATAGGCTGCTTCCATAGCAGCGCGCAGAACATCTTTCTGCTTTTCACTACCAAAGATAGCGCGATTTGCGTCCCGCCCCTCTGGTAAAGTTGCCATCCTCTGGCGAATGGCATCCATAACACCAACAATAAATTCCTGCTTTTCTCCTGGCCCCATCTTTTCAATCGAAGCCCGAAGCTGGCGCGGATCGGTTCCTGGCTTAAAGATACTCAAGCCAACCTTTTGAGCGTCCAAGAGTGCCGCTTCACCAGCCCACATGGTGCGGGCTTCTTGGTAAAGGCTCCGTCCATCAACTTTAGTAATATCATCCAAGGTATCGCGCAATTCATCGCGCACTTTAATAGCTTTTGTGGCTAGAGGTTGTTGGCGTCCAGTAATATCGGTGTTTTTCTCAATGAATGAATCTAAGCCGGTCTTCACATAATGCAAATCCCTGGCGGTTATTGCGTCCCTTGGAAGAATGATATTCCCCACTTCATCAGTGGTGATATTTATATTTCTGCCTTCCATACGCGCAAATTGGCGGGCATCGCTCAAAGCCTCATTAGGAACTCTAGTCAAAATACTTACTTCACTGGCAAATAATGGTTTGCTTTCTGCGAAGGCGCGCTCATAAAGCGGGCTGGCATTAGTTTTCATCCGCTCACGGATAGCCAAGTTTTGTTTGTAAGCATCTTCGACATCGCCAAACACAGCCCGCAAGGCTGCATCTGTCCGAGTAATCTGCTGTTCTCCACGTGAACGCAAAACACTAGCCGCAAGATCGCGTGTGGTGCCGGGCATATTTGCCAAGGCTTCAGCAGTCCCCATGCCGGTTTCGCCTAACCGTTCAGCCATCGTCGCAGGCTGAATTGGCATACCAGCAGCCCGCGCTTCTATTGCCGCCGTAATGTCTTGCCCCGCCCGCCCAAGATCGGCGCTTTGAATTAGTGGGCGCTCCGCATTTGGTAGGATATTACTAACACCACGCGTAACGGCAGGGACAGCGGCACCAACCGCACCACCAGCAATACCACCTAAGGCCGCGCCGCCAACAGCGCCAGACAAACGCGGCGCAAAACCACCTTCGCCCTCTCCAAACCCTTGCGCGCCTCCAGTAACGGCGCCCGTGGTGGCACCGGCTTTAGCGGCTTGCATTGCCCGACCAGCAGTAGTCGCGGCTCTGGCGATATTAGCCGCACCAGCAGCAGTCCCAGCCGCACTAGCGCCCCCTGTAAATGGTGCGGCTATCGCAGCGCCAATAGTGGGAAGAATGGCGCCACCCACTTCATAAGCGCCAGCACGAATAGGGTTTTGCTCGCGGTATTGTGCCAAGTTGGCGCGTTCCTGCGCCAAGGCTTGTTCATACGGAGTGCCGCCAAGACGGGACCGCAAGAAAGCCGTGATCTCATCAGCGGTGCCTAGCGTCAGCCCCTGCAAACCGGCAGATAAACCGCCAGGCAAAACAGCGCCCTGGGCTTCAGTGGCTCGCGTTCCACGGGCCACCATTTGATCAATCAGCTTATTGATGTCTTCGGCCATTTAACGCGCTCCAAACAGTGCGGCGGCATTAGGGATACCGGCGGCGGTTGCACCAGCGATAGCTTGTTCTGTGGTTAAACGTTGTGGGTTTCCGGGCGGAAGATTGATACGCTGGAATAAACCAGCAATAACTTCTACTTGCCGCGCCTGAGAAAGATTACCACTTCCAGAGGCAGTTTCTGCAACTGTTGACGCACCAATTTGACGAACCACCCGTTCAGGATTTACACCATAATCACGCGCCAAACCTCGATATTGTTCCGCAAATTCCTCATAAATATTTTGGGTATTTGAGAAGCGGCTAT
>Ga0315901_10005521_pt1 | contig 15382 bp, 7 predicted proteins | sample LakEriMetagenome_10_FD_203761 | JGI IMG/M metagenome (GOLD analysis project Ga0315901, IMG submission 203761) | Freshwater fungal communities from buoy surface, Lake Erie, Ohio, United States - Buoy 2 MA116 | ecosystem: Environmental > Aquatic > Freshwater > Lake | place: USA: Lake Erie, Ohio...
ATGCTCTTTTTAACAATGTCAATGGTTTATATAGCGGATTCTCGTTTTTTTCGACTGTAACTGATTTAGCTTTGACTACACCTACTGCGTCAATGTTCGAATCTGCGTTGTTTAGCACGAACCACACAACATCAACAACCACAATGATGCCAAGTCTTTACACATTGAATGCTGAAATAGGACCTGGTTCAGTTGTAATTAACTTTTGTCTAAACGGGACTACACCAGTTGCAGGTGACGTTACCATTACATTCAACACAACTTTGGGAACTATTACAGGACCCCCAATTGGAATCACAACCTCAATTACACTAAATACTGGTGACGTGAGTGGTTGCACATTAGTTAATTTGACAAATCAAAGTTTCCAAAATTTAGATGGTAATGTTTCTATTACCAACGTTACTTCTTCAGATCCATTGATTATCGATCCTAATGACATTGCACTTACATTTGAATTTACTTGTGACCCGATTCTTCCTACTACAACCACAACAACTATAGCGCCCGAACCAGTTTTGTGTTACACAGGAAATGTTACAGGGGTGATTTATTATTATACTGGTGTTTCTTACACACAATATGATGATTTAGTAGTTTGTACATTAAGATCTAGAGGACTTTCAACTTACAGTGATGAAATTAATCCTATGTATGAAGTATCAGGAACTTCTCAAGTTACTTACGATATGACAGGCGAATACAGTGGAGTGTTGAATAATCCATTCTTACCGTTTGGTATTAACGTAACAAACAACGACGGAATTGATTACGCGTTTGAGGTTTCAATGGCTCAATCAGATGCTAAAAATATTGTAAAAGTATTTGGTAAAGGAAACTTTGACAAACCAAGAATCCAAGTCCCGTTGATGGTAGAGGAATATTATAGCACATTACTTACTTATTTGTGGAACAAAGGTTATATTAGAGGGTTGAACCCAACAGTTGTTTCTGCTGAAGGAGCACAAGGTAACGATCAACAAACTATAGGTTGGTATTTAGATAGATTCCAAACACCAAGCACTCCTTGGGTTGTATCTGAATTACGTGGAACAAAAGTTTATAATATGTTTAAGTTCTACACTATCTCCGATGGAAATTCAGCGAACACTGAAGTCAAGATATCACTTTCCGATTTATCGTTCAACAACGAAACATTTACAGTGTTAGTTAGAGATTATTTTGATACAGATGCGAATCCTGTTGTTCTTGAGAAATTTACCAATTGTTCAATGAATCCACAAGAAAACAATTTCATCGCCAAAAAGATAGGAACACTAGATGGTGAATACGAATTGAAATCTAAATACATAATGGTAGAGATGAATGAAGACGCACCTGTTGATTCTATTCCTTGTGGTTTTGAAGGATTTATGTTTAGAGAATACCCAATTGGACGTTCCCCATTCCCAATCTATAAAACTAAATATTTCTTACCAGGAGAACAAATATTTAACCCGCCTTTTGGAACAGGGACAGGACAAGACGATGCATTCGTTAGTGGTGGTGACAACATAAGAAAAACTTATTTGGGTATAGGCTCTTATTGGGGTTATGATTCTGACTTCTTCCAATACAAAGGAAAAATCAAACCATTTAACTTATGTGACGGTGACGGCATTGAGTGGAGCTTCAAAACAAAAGGTTTCCACATGGATAAATTTGCAAGTGGTATCACGATTAGCTCTGTGTTTGCATCAAGTGGAACACCTGCCTTTGAATGTGGTGTTACATCATTCTCATCTGAACCAACAAATCCAGAAGATCCTTACTACAGACTGAATGCACGTAAATTTACTGTAATGGCTTATGGTGGATTTGACGGATGGGACATTTATAGGGAGTTTAGAACAAACGAAAATAAATTTGCACTTGGTAGAAGTGGTTTCTTAAACGGCGCTTGTCCTTCATTGAGATTCCCTAATGGGAAAGGAAACGGATTGTTCAAACAAATTGCTATCGGTGATGGAACAATAGACTATGGTAATACTGATTACTACGCATACTTATTGGGGCAAAGAACATTTGCAAACCCAGAGGCAGTAAATATCAATGTATTTACAACTCCAGGTATTGATATTGCAAACCAACCTGATTTGATAGAACGTGCAATTGACATGATTGAAACCGAAAGAGCAGACTCCTTGTATATTGCAACAATGCCTGACTACAATATGTTCTTACCGACAACAACTGGACAAGATGGTTTAATTTATCCACAAGAAGCTGTTGATATTTTAGAAGAAAGTGGAATAGACTCTAACTATACTGCAACTTACTACCCTTGGGTATTAACAAGAGATAGTGTAAATAATACTCAAATTTACATCCCATCTACTGCAGAGGTTACAAGAAACTTGGCACTTACCGATAACATTGCATTCCCTTGGTTTGCTGCGGCAGGTTATACTCGTGGTATTGTAAATTCAATCAAGGCACGTAAGAAACTTACACAAGAAGATAGAGATGTATTGTATCTTGGAAGAATTAACCCTATTGCGACTTTTGCGGATGTAGGAACTGTAATATGGGGTAACAAAACTCTTCAAGTAAGAGAGTCGGCACTCGACAGAATTAATGTGAGAAGATTGTTACTTCAAGCAAGAAAGTTAATTTCTGCTGTATCTGTAAGACTTCTCTTCGATCAAAACGATCAACAGGTGAGACAAGACTTCCTTAACGCGGTTAATCCTATATTGGATTCAATCAGAAGAGATAGAGGTTTATATGATTTCCGAGTTACTGTATCTAACGACACAGAAGATTTAGATAAAAATCAAATGGTTGGAAAAATTTATATCAAACCAACTAAATCTCTTGAGTTCATTGACATTACTTTCTACATCACACCGACAGGTGCGTCATTTGATGATGTTTAATGAGTAATAAAATTTATAAAAAGGGGAGACAAGTTCTCCCTTTTTTATTTATATAATATTTATTATTATGAATTACAAAAAATTAGTTAGACAAATTATAACTGAAATTATTGATGATGCTACAACACCAGTAATGAAATACTATTCATTTGATTGGGACGACAACTTAATGTTTATGCCAACAAAGATTTATCTAAAAGATAAGAATGGTAAAACTGTTGGTATGTCCACAGAAGACTTTGCGGAGTATAGGACAGAAATAGGAAACGAAGATTTCAATTATGAAGGTAAAACTATTGTTGGTTTTGCAGACGATCCTTTCAGGGATTTTAGAGTTACAGGAGATAAAAATTTCTTAAAAGACGCCATGATTGCACCAACTGGACCTGCTTGGTCCGATTTTGTAGAGGCAATTAATAACGGCTCAATCTTTTCAATTATTACAGCAAGAGGGCATACCCCATCGGTTCTTAAAACTGCTGTATATAACCTAATCAAAAAAAATATGCACGGTATCAATTCAAATACCCTGGCAAAAAATTTACTTAAATATAGAGATTTAGCAGACGAGGATAAATTAACAAAAGATCAGTTAATCAAAGCATATTTAGATATGTGTAGATTTTATCCTGTGAGCTTTGGTGAAGGAAGTGCCACAAATCCTGAGCAAGGAAAAATTATTGCAATGGAGGAGTTTGTTAATTATGTGAAATCTATATCACACCAACTTCAAAAGAAAGCGTTTATGAAAAACAAGATAAGTAATTACTTTACACCTTTTATAGGTTTTTCAGATGACGATGTAAGAAATGTAGAAAGTATGAAAAAACATTTTGAGAAAAAGGATGATAATATATTAAAAACTTATTTAACAGCAGGAGGAGAAAAGAAATTATATGAAAGAAAAACTAGAACCAGAACTAGATAAAGAATATTTGAAAATAAAATCAAAGTAAATAGAAAAAATTTTACGACGATATATTTATAATAAAAATAAACAAAGATTTAACACAAAATAATTATGGCTGATTTATTAATGAAAATGCCTGTTCCTTATGAACCGAAAAGACAGAATAGATTTATATTACGATTTCCGTCAAGTTTGGGAATAAACGAGTGGTTTGTAGAAAGTGCTGCACGTCCATCAATAAAAATCGGCTCAACTGAAATACAGTTCTTGAACACATCCACATTTGTTGCGGGACGATTCAATTGGGATCCTATTCAGTGTAAGTTCAGAGACCCAATCGGACCTTCTGCTTCACAAGCATTGATGGAATGGGTTAGGTTGTGTGCTGAATCAGTAACAGGACGTATGGGATATGCCGCAGGTTATAAAAAAAATGTTGACATTGAAATGTTAGACCCAACAGGTGTTGTTGTTGAAAAATGGATTTTAGAGGGAACATTCCTAACTGATGTTAATTTTGGCTCTCTTTCTTACTCACAAGATGCAATTGCTGATATTTCGGCTACGCTTCGCATGGATCGTTGCATCCTCGTGTATTGATTTTATATTTTAAACCTTAATAAATTCCTATATAGTATATCTATATGGGAATTTTTTTATATAGTCAATATTAACTTTACTATGAACCCTTTCAGATTATACTTTAATTAAAAAAACTATGGAAGCAAATATTCAAGAATATGGGCAAATGAATTTTAATTTACCCCATGATATAGTCCCTTTACCATCTGGTGGTATATTTTATCCAAGTAAGAAAAAAAATGTAAAAGTTGGTTACTTAACCGCGGCTGACGAAAACATTTTGGTTAATATGGATAGTAAAAAAACAATCAAGGAAAGTATTGTTTTACCTTTATTGAGAAACAAAATCTATGAATCGGATTTACGTCCCGAAGAATTATTGGATGGTGACATCGAAGCAATTCTTATATTTCTACGTAACACTTCGTTTGGTGCTGATTACACAATTAATTTAATTGATCCTGCTAATAGTAAAGAATTTAGTGGTAAAATTTTGTTAGATGAACTTAACATTAAAAAACCAAATGTTCTACCTGACGAGAGTGGATTATATACTATAACTTTACCTAGAAGTCAGGCAACAGTTAAAGTAAAACCTCTTACAATGAGGGACACCATAGAAATAGAAACTGTATTAGAAAGTTACCCACAAGGACGTGTGTCCCCAATTATCACACAAAGACTTCTTAAAATGGTAGTCGAACTTAATGGTTCTAAAGACAAGGGAGAAATTGCAAAGTTCATAGAAACAATGCCAATCATGGATTCAAAGTATATTAGAAATTTCATTTCAGAAAATGAACCTAGATTAGACTTAAACAAAGAAGTTATAGCCCCGTCAGGAGAAAAGGTGAATGTTGTTATCACCTTTGGGGTGGAATTTTTTCGGCCTTTCTTCTGAGTATAGAAAATATATTTTAGATGAATATATCTTTTTGTCAAAGATGGCTCATATGTCGTATTCCGATTTTATGAGAATACCCACATTTGAAAGAAAATACATTATAGATAAGATAATTGAAAATAATAAAAAAGATTAACAATTGTATTTATCTATAAAAGTATCCTATGTTAAAACTTCAAGAAGGAAATAAAGCCCAATCTAGTGAGGAACAAAGACAAGCCGAATTAGACGCAGCTTCTGTTGAAAAACAAAGATTGGGACAAAATTTTTTGGATGAAGTATTAGTTAATAGTGCTCTGAGCCTAAGTACTGGAGGTATAAAAAAATGGTTCAATGACGCAGTAAGTGCTGTGGTAAAACCGACAGAGATTTACAAAAGATATGAACAGTTAGAAGTCCAATCTTCAAAAATAAGAGGTGTTTTAGGTTTAGGTAGTGAAAAATCAAAAGAATTCAATCTTTTGGTTGCAAATAATGCCGCTTCATTTGCGGAACTTGGTTTTACTATTGACGATGTTGTTAAAACATATACCAGTGTAATATCCGAGTTTAATACAAACACCACCATTTCTGATAAGAATTTACAAGAATTAAAAGCGACTGCTAAAGTCACGGGTGTTGATGTAGGTGACTTAGCGGGTAAATTCCGTGGTGTGGGAGTTTCACTAGGGGAGATACCTGATAAAATGCTTGAGGTTGTGAATATTGCAAGGGACAGTGGTGTTGCAGTATCTGCGGTATCAAAAGGAGTTGCCGATAATCTTGACAAAATGAATCTTTATAATTTTGATGGAGGTGTAAAAGGTTTGGCTAAAATGTCCACCCAAGCCGCAAGACTTGGGATTGACATGAATAAAATATTTACTGTAGTTGATCAAGTCTTCAATCCCGAAGGTGCAATAGATTTAGCGGCAAACTTACAAAGATTGGGTGTTTCTGCGGGAGCATTACTCGATCCATTGAAATTGATGGATTTATCTCAAAACGATCCAACAGAGTTACAAAATCAAATTATTAATATGTCAAAAGATTTTGTAAGATTTAATAAAGAAATGGGACAATTTGAAATATTACCTGGTGAAAAAAGAAGATTGAATGAAATCGGTAAAGCCTTGGGAATGAATAATGGAGAACTTCAAAAAATGGCACTGAATGCTGCTAATTTGGAGTTCAAAATGAAACAAATAAAATTCCCAAGTAGTATTGCAAACAAAGAAGATAGGGAGTTAATTGGAACTTTAGCAACTGTTAATAAAGAAGGAATAGCAGAGATTAAAGTAAGAAAATTTGATGAAACTGGTAAAGATACTGGAACATATGAAATAATTGAAGCATCACAACTTACAAAAGAACAAATAGAAAGACTCCGACAAGAACAACAGTTAGGGGAAAAAACTATGGAAGATATTGCCAAAGAATCTCTTACTGAAATGCAAAGAACAAATTACCTAGTTGAGAGTATTGTAACCGCAATTGGATATGGATTAACCACAACAACACCAGTACAAGATTTTTATCAAATGACAACAAAATCATTGAGAGAAGGTATTTTTGAAGAGACAAAAGGAGGAGGACAACCAGTGGGTAAAAAATATAGGGAAACAGAATTTTACAGAGATTTTGGTAATAAGATGTATGAACAAGGTACTGACATACTTAAAACTATATATGATGAATTAGGGATGCCATCTTTCGAGGATTTAGGAAAAACAGTAAGTGACGGATTCAAGGGGATACTTGATGAGGTGTCAGGATTAGTAGGTGGATTCGATTTTGGTGATGTTGCAGAAAATTTTTCTATGGAGAACTTGAAAAATTTATTTGGGATGGGTGGTTCAGAAACAGATCAACAGAGTGATTTTTCTGAAAGAGTTGCAACTAAAACAACAAACAAAATTATTGAGTCACCAAAGGCATTATTACCAACAACCCCCTCAATTGAATACAAACCATTAGAAATTAATGAAAAATTAGATATAAATATTAATGTTACTTTAGATCCGAACTCACAAAATCAAGCACTTTCAACTTTGATGACAAGAGCACTTGAAAATTATTTCCAAGGAGGACAAAACAAAACAAATATTAATATGATATTAGATGAAATGAGTAAAATGAAATCAAACCAAGGATTGACACCTGTAAATGAAAAAACATCGTATGTTAGTGCCCCAGGAAAAAATCCATGATGATTATTATACTTTAGAAAATACATATCACATCTATTTATATTAAAATGATTTGATACAATGTCAGATACAACTTTATCTTTTGACGCAAGCGCATCTTTTAGAAATAATTTGATGGGAAGAAATTTACCTTCTTATAATGTAGAAGGTGCCTATAGTTCTCCATCAGGTAATGTAAATTATGAAATCTCTCCTTTGAGAGATAGTCAAGTTATTGATTCACCAAATAATTTAATTGGAACTACAAATCAAGCAAATGAATTATATCCATTGAATCAGTGGGGTCCTGAAGGTGGATTCACAAATATTATTTCTACTGATGGAGCGGAACTCCCTGTTGATTCAAATCATGGGGAATATGGACTTGACGACGCGGATATTGATTTAGTAAATGAGTTTTATATTGATATCGCATATGTTAAAAATGTATATGGACCTGAAGGTGGATATAAAGATTTATTTATTGTAACTGATTTAATTCCCAACACATCTTTTTTTCTACCATATGCTGACAACCAAGGAACACCAATAACCTTTACTCCGTCTCAATATACATCTTTACAAATTTTATTAGACAATAACCCACAAGGTAGTAATGGTGCATTATCTCAAGACTCCGCACTTGCAAGAAGAGCGGCAGAAGCACTCAAAGAGGAGTTCCAATATAGAATAGAGTGGGAGACACAACAACTTGTGTCAAGTGTATTTCAATTAGATCAACTACAAGATCCATTTGAAGCAAGTTTAGTTGCAACAGGACAACAACCATTGATTGGAAAAAATTGGAAGATTACAGTCCCTGAAAATCCAGTATTAGCGGCAGTATCGTTTGCAAATAGAATTACAGGAACATATTTTCCTGTATCTCCAATACCTGGTGATTATTTTGATGAAACAAATCAAGTTCTTTCACCTCAAACAGAAAACGCGTTAAATGTTACTAACAATTTGACAGGTGGGTTTTTAGGTCCAATCTTAAACAAATATAGAAATCCTTCCGAAGTCTTTGTTGCAAACACAGGTTATGGACAAAAATCTGTATTGTTCAAAAGTTTGGATTATAACATTTATAGACCCAAGTATGATAAAGGATTATTATTAGGTGTTACTTCACAAATAAATAATTTATTGGGAAACAACACAACACAAGGCGGTGGATATTACGTTGGTAGTGATCAGGCTGAACCATCAACAATCAATATGCCCCCAAATGAAATACCTGTTGATAGATTTGGAAAACAACAACCAAGTCCTGTATATGGACCGAATGAATTAGCAAACCTATATGAAGGAAATATTGATAAAATTAAGTTTGGATTAGCAGGTAAAGCTTTTACAAACCAAGGTGGCATAACAGGACAATTCACATGGGTTTCACCAAAGTATAAAGACAATTTAGGGTTCAAAGTTAAACCTGGTGGTGATCCCGCACAGTTGGATCAAGAATTTAATGCCGTTAAGTACGAATTTAATGATGATACAGAATCTACAGGTTTTGAATTCAAAGGAGGTTCTATATTAGATAACACACAAAGGTTAGTAGAGTCAGCGGATAATATTACAAGTGCAAAAAGATTACAACACGTAGGGAATGCAATAAACCAAGTATCCAAAGTTTTTAACGATGGTTATAAAGAACTAACTAAAGGTTCTCAAGTAATTGCATATTATGATAGTGTCACAGACTCAGAAACTATCAGTATCGCTGGCATGGAGATAGGACGTGAATACTGTAGGGTTTTTCAAAAAGACACACCGTATTTAACCTATGGTGACTTACAAAAAAGTGACGGTATCACAAAGTCAGGAAGAAGATTTGAATATTCTGTTTTAGACAACACATATAACTTAAATATCGCACCTTTACGATTACCCGACTCAACAAATATATTTGACGGTAAAGTAAAAAAATATATGTTCTCTTTAGAAAATCTTGCATGGAGAACATCATCAGAACCAGGATTTACTTATGATGATTTACCTATCTGTGAAAGAGGTCCGAATGGTGGAAGAGTTATGTGGTTTCCACCGTATGATTTATCTTTCAGTGAGACTTCTTCCGCAAGATGGAGTGAAACCCCTTTTATAGGAAGACCCGAACCAATATTTACATATTCGAATACAAAAAGAACTGGAAATTTATCTTGGAATATTGTTGTTGATTCACCAGCCGCTATGAATACAATCATAGAAAAACAGTTGGCTAATATGTCACCTGCTCAAGTTGATTCAATTATGGATTCATTTTTCGCGGGTTGTGTTAAGTATGACTTATATGATTTAGCAATCAAGTTTAACCAAATACCTGTAAATGAATTATTTACATATCAAGAATTATTACAAAACCCTAGATTGACAGATGAAGAGAAGTTTGGAATTCTCACTGAAATACCAAGAAACCCCACAATTATAAGTGACGGAGGAAATACTATAGAAGTCAACGCAAATGGAGGTGGAAGTGGTACAAATACAAATGGTAGCGGAGGTTTTGATGATACTACCACAACAACTGATTCAATAACTACTGAATCCGTAAATAAAGCCATGAAAGAGTTTATTGGTTATGGTTTTTATTTCGATAATGATTACCCAATAGGGCAGACTTCTACCTTAACATCCCTATCTACAGACTTCAAGTATTGGTATGATATATATCTTGGTAGAAGACCCACTTATGCCACACAAGCTCCCGCCAATGTAGTTGTAAACACAACAACGTATTCTAAAGAAGGGATACCAAATTTTTTCAACGACGTTGTAATAGGTAATTTTGAAAAAATACAAAGCGTCTTCTTACAACAGAAACTGAAAGAAGCTTTGGTTGATTTAGAAGGAACAGTTACTTTAGAATTACGTGGTGGAGCATCAGCACCTGCAACTACTGGATACAATGTTAATTTATCTAAAAGAAGAAACAGTGTTGTAACAAATTGGCTTTTAAAACAAACCGTTGGTGATAAAACTCTTAAAGTGTGGAAAGATTTGGGTAAATTCAAATTAGTCTTCACACCTCTTGGTGAAACTGCAGTTATCCCTAAATCACCACAAGATCAACAATTAGATGAAGACGGAAATGTAATTGGTGATCCTGCTGTGACTAATATTGTTTTAGATGGTCCAGTTAATTGTACAGTAGATATTAAAGATAAAAGTTCGAATAGCGTAACAAGTAGAGCTCAATGGTATAGTATTCCCGCAATGGCGTGTCGACGTGTCGCTATATCAAAAATTAAAATTGAAAACACAAAAGAATTAAAATGGGCGTGTAAACCTGATGGTGGAGGATGTATTCAGAGTAAAGATGGAATTTTTGAGTCAAAAGAACAATGTGAAAACGCACCAATAGATCAGGGTGGTTGTAAAAAACCAGAGCCAATCAACAAGTGGAAATGTAACACAGGAGGAGTTGGATGTATTGAAGTAAATGACGGTTCTGGAATATATGCTGAAAAAAAACTTTGTGAAGATGCTTGTCCAAATAATACAACAAGATATAATTGTGTTAGTGGTAAATGTGTTCCTGCTGATGCGTCAGGACAATATGCTAACGAACAAGAATGTATTGATGATGGATGTGGCACCCCACCACCTACAACACCAGATCCACCACGTCCAACACCAACAATACAGAAAGAAATAAAAGAAGGAATATCCAAAAAGATTCTTCGTAATTTATTTTCCGAATGTGATTATTTTGAATTGATAAAAGAAGAAAATCCTTTTGTTTATAATACATTAAAAGAAAAAATAAAATATTTTAATCCCGCATTTCATTCCATGACACCTGAAGGATTGAACGCAAGATTAACATTTTTGAACCAATGTGTTAGACCTGGACAAACAATCCCAATCATAGGACCAGACGGAAAACCTAAATTTAACGACGCTAAAAATACTGCGTTTGGTGCTCCACCAGTATTAGTCTTGAGAGTAGGTGACTTTTATCATACTAAAATTATTCCTAATCAGTTGGCAATAACATATGAACCTTTACTTTGGGATATTAACCCAGAAGGTATAGGTGTCCAACCCATGTTAGCTAAAGTTACATTAGGTTTTGAATTTGTTGGCGGACATGGACTTGCAGGTCCTGTATATCAATTACAAAATGCATTGTCGTTCAATTATTATGCAAATACAGAAATTTATGATGAAAGAGCTATACCTACCGAAAGTGTTAGAGAAAGAGATAAAAAAGTAGTAGGTGCAATATTAGATAGACAAGGACTTGGAACAACTTCGAACCCTGCACCTATAAATAATTTACCTGTACCAGAAAGAGGCGGTTCAACAATAGGAAACATACTTACAACTGAAACATTTGCTGACGGCTCAATCCAAACTGGTACAACCGAGTTTAAGGGTATATTCAATACACTTTCAGAAAAAACAAATGGATATTTTTCCACTGTAGTAAATAATTTGAAAAGTGTATATAGAACAACAAATTATCCAATATTACAACTTACAATCTTACAAAGAGATTTTACACAAGGTAAATTAGACGAATTTAATGTGAATCCCCCCACTGTTCCAATATTTGGAAAACCATCAAACATTGAAGATAATATCTCAAAAGTAGTAAAAGAATGTATAAAAGATGTTGATGATGCGATAAACCCAATAATAAAAGCTATAAGTGAAAGCACCTCAAATTTTTCCAATGCAAGTGTTAGAGATGTTAAAAACTCAATGAGAAAACTTATAACAGATAGAGGTAATGAGTTACCAAATGATGTAACAACCCCTTTGAACACTTTAGTGGCATATCAAGAAGATTATGTACAGGTGTTTAGAAAATTGGATGTAATATTGAAAAATGTTGATGGTTACAAATTGGATACAGGTAAGTATAAAGTTTATAATTTGAGTGGGGTACCAAATATAAATGCTTATCAAAGTATGCAAGAAAATTACAAAAATAAAATTGGAACAACATTGAATGAGTATGCTATAGTATTGTCAGGTAATTCAATAATTGATCCTTTAGTAATTAGAAATGATAAATTAAGTTTTTCTACGAAACAACTAAATATGAACGGTTCACCAGATGGGACTAAAAGGTTTTATATGGTTATGTCACAAATATTCACAAACGAAGATAAATACAATCGGTTTGTTGATAGTCTTTTAACACCTAAAGTAAAAGAGAATAGTGATTTAGTGACATTAATACAAAATGAATGTAAGCTACTCAAAGATTTATATACATTAGAATACCAATATGAGGAAAAAATATTTACGGATTATGAAAATAGTGAAGTGTATAAAAAATTCACAAGTTTCAAAATTGAAGAATTTGATTCTACAATGAAGTATTCGACTGAAAAAAATAACGATTATAATTTTAACGAAAAACTATTGAAGAACCTATATTCAGATCTTAATATAGAAAAAAAGAAAAATACATTTAACGGTAAAATTACTTTTAACTAATGGCATTACAATATTATAATAGATACAGTATGTTTTTGAACAACGGAGTTCAGAGTGTAGTCCCATATGTTACACTACCATCTAAACCGTCCGACAAAAAGTATATCTATAAACAAAGTATATCAAGGTTAGATAAAATATCACAACAATATTACGGGACACCATACTTTGGTTGGTTGATACAACAAGCTAATCCAGGTTTTACAGGTATTGAAGCAAACATACCCGATGGTGCTGTATTGACTATTCCTTTTCCGTTACTAACTTCATTACAAGAATATAAATCCGCTTTGGATAACCATTTCCTTTATTATGGTAAATAACTCTGAAAATATTTTAGTAGAATTTGATTATCAAAACATTTCACTTATCGACCCAAACAAAGTAATTGATGACGACGGTAAGATAAAAGAAAGGTTGATACAACATGAAAATTTAGTTTATTATGCTAATTTGGAGTGTTCATTGACACCTAGAACAAAATTAGCAATAGGTGTTCCACAAGGAGAAAGTATTCAAACAGTATCAGTAGCAAAAATCAATTTCTTAAATCCAGGTTTCAGGGATTATTTAGACACACAAGATACTAATGAATTAACAGGTAAAGGAACACTCAAAGGTGAAGGTGTTAATCAACCAAGACAAACTGTTACCAAAAATCCAGATTTAAGTGATGATTATTATGTAAATCAAACTTTAATGTCTCATGGAGAACCTGGTGCAATTGATAACGGTTTATTGGGTATTACACAAATTAACATAAGTTATGGATTAGATTTCATGGCAGAAGTTAATATCACAATGGAAGACGTTAAAGGTAGGGCATTGTTCGAAGCAGGGAACAATTCACCATATGCCGCATTTTTTAATTTACCATACCCATTGTTTTATTTAACGGTAAAAGGATATTTAGGCAAAGCAGTAAGGATACCATTAATGATGCAGACATTTAACGCATCTTTTGCACCAGATTCACATAATTTTAGAATACAGTGTAAATTCTATACTTACAAGTATTCAATAATGGGTGATGTAACATGGGGACAAATGATGGCAGTTCCTCAAATGTATAGAATCAAAATTGACTCACCAGCCAAAACATCAACAGACGCTACGAACGCAAAAACTAACACTGTAACAAAATATAGTAGTGGTGGTTATCAGAAAATGAGAGAACTGTATGCAGAATACAAAGCAAAAGGTTTGATAGATGATAATTTTCCAGAAATCACAATACTCGAATTAAAGAAAAGATTAGGACAACTTATTACAACAATACAAGATAACTTTAGAAAAAAGAATTTGAATGTATTAAATGATATTAATAAGTATTCTACAAATCTTGGTGACTTTTCGGTTGATGTTTATTTAGGTGCAAGCACACAAACGTGGTCTAGAAAATGGCTTGACTATAGAAATGTCTTTATATATAACGATACACAAAAAACCGTATTATATCGGTTTAAAGAGGAGTTTAGTGATCCCGACAAACAAAATGAAGCATTTACTGAATTAGAAGGTATAATTAAAAAATATACAACATTATTAACATCAAACGTTGTTATAGGAAAAGAAATTTCAGTTCCCGTAACTAAAAAAACTTTTGTAAAACCTGTTACAATCTCTAATATTAATGTTGCTGAAACAATGTTCAAAAGGAGTGGTGAGAAATTAGACATAGGAACAGAAAAATATGGCAAATCCAAACAACAGTTAAACAATGAGATATTAAATTCAATAAAAGTTGGTAATAACCCAGGTTTGTTTTTCTTCACGGGACCCAATTCTTTTCAGGAGATAATCAAATCCATGGATGAAAAGTATTTGAATCTTAAACAAAAAATAGAAACTGATTTAACAAAAGATATTGAACGAGAGTTTGCAAATCCAAACAACGGACTTGGGTTCCAACCAACAATTAGAAACGTTCTTGCTGTATTTTTTGCACAAGGTGAGGCATTTTTGAGAATGATGGATGACGTTCATAGTTTAGCTTGGGATTTAAGAGATGATGACAATAGAAGACGAGCAGTTTTTGATTCCACGTCAACAGTCAAAAGCGTTGATTTCAAATACAATGAAGTAGATCAACCTGTTTATCCATGGCCCCAACTTATAGTTGAAAATTTAATTGAGGGTAAAGAAAAATATGAATTAAAATACCCTGGTGATTTTATAATAGCAAATAAAATAAATGCCTTTGTTCCTGAAATTTGGCCCGAAGTTCAATTTGTTGAAGAATATATACGTGGTTTTGTAGAAAGAGAAGATCCTTCTTTTGATTTTGGTGACGCTGGTAATGACGTTACAAAACCATTAAGATTTAGTTTTAATGGTATAGAATTTACAATAGGTAATGATGTTTATAGAAATACAGAAGAAATTAAATTTTTCTATGAGATTTATGAAAGAATGTATTTGAACTCTTTTTATTCTAAATTTAATAGACAATCAATAAAAAAGTATAATATACAATCATACG
>Ga0315901_10005522_pt1 | contig 15382 bp, 13 predicted proteins | sample LakEriMetagenome_10_FD_203761 | JGI IMG/M metagenome (GOLD analysis project Ga0315901, IMG submission 203761) | Freshwater fungal communities from buoy surface, Lake Erie, Ohio, United States - Buoy 2 MA116 | ecosystem: Environmental > Aquatic > Freshwater > Lake | place: USA: Lake Erie, Ohio...
AAGCCTTTGCTGGCGTTGAATGGTATCAACAAAATCCTTATTTCATTCTCAACGGAGCCGAAAATGCTTTTTGGTCCGGTGATTATGCTCTCGCGAAACGTGGATTTGAAAAGTTTTTACTTTCTGCGGGCGATAAAACGTATGGTCCATGGGCACGTCTCAGACTTGCAGAAATAATTCATCTTCAGTCGGGTCCGCAAAGAACCGTGACCCGCTATGAGGAATTGCTGCGCAGCCATTCAAATCATCCTGCGGGATTAATTGCTCGCAGGCGGCTTTTTTGTATTTCCTCATCCGAAATGGGCGCGCGCGCACGACGTCAGGAGTTTCTGGCGCTCAAGGAACTTTCAGCCCGTTATGAAACAGATGAAATGGAGCAAATTCGCGCCTGCCGATTAACCAATCTTTTTGACGAGGCAGGGCAGGCATCCTCTCGGGAAATTAAAACCCTACCGGAAGAGGCCAAGCTGCAATTGGGTCTCATCGATGAATTCAAGATGATGTATCCGCAGTCAGCGTATCTGAAATTTTTCGAAACCCGGCAAACAGTGCTTGAAACCGCCTTGGGGCCCTATCTGCTGGCCTTTAAGCAATGTGCACCCGCGCTTGATTTCTATCGCAAGAATGTAAAAAAAATTGAGGCTTTAAAATCCAACAGCGGACGTTACTTGCAATCGTTGAAATGGGGAGATGATGAACGTGAACGCCTGACGCGTTGTGCAGCTCTCTTTTCTTCCACTGAAACATTGTCGGCCATTTACAAAGGAACAACTGCGGGCTCAGTAAAGAAAAGTAGAGCCAGGAAAGTGGCCGCAGAACCGGTGAAGCGGTTTGAGACCTCTGAGCAAAAACTGATTCGTCTGACCATCGAAATGATCATGGCTCCCTCTGATCAGATGGCTGCACGGCTTCTGTCGGAGATTCGTCAACGCGGACAAACCGTCTTGATGGATGACGTTGTCCGGCTTGAGGAGCAGAAGTCAAAGTCGGTTGATGATCCCTCGTTTTGGTTGAAACTTGCGACCCTCAAAGTCACGCAATGGGACTTGGAGCAACCATCGTCCAAGAAGCCACAACTTAACCGCCTGATGCGTGCTGAAGTGTTGCGTTTTCCGGACCGCACCCTCAACAGTCCAGAGTTTTGTCAACGATTGCTTGCTGAGTCGTCTACTCTCAACCGGCAAGAATGGGATTCATTTGTGTTAGCGCTGCCTACATCACGTTGGTTGGCGCTTTTGGACGAGGGTAAAAATCAGTGTTCCAACCAGATCGCTTTTGAAGCACTGAAGACAGCTCAGTCCGTGCCTTCTTTGCGTCGCGACAGGCATTTACTGTGGCCGTGGTTGCAGGCAAGGGGAGTGCTCAAAGAACAAGAGGCTTGGCTGGCGCTTGGACAGCGTTGGTCTCGTCAAAAAATGGTGCCAAAGACGGAACTTGAATCACTTTTTAAGGTTCTCGAAGAGCAGGCCGATAACGAGCTGGTTAAGCAGGCAGCAAGAGCTTGGCGCGAATCGCAGAAACCATCAAGTTTGTGGTAGAGTTTACTGAAGGTTGGCTCGAGGCTCTGACGACAAAGCATCGCCGCTACAGGCGGCAAAACTGGAGTGAGGCAAACCATGGGTGAAGTCCTGTCCTTTAAAAAGAAGTCGCTCAGCAATAAATCTCGAAGCACTCGAAAAGCCGCTAAAAACAATCACTCGGCCGACGAACGCGTCTCTCAGGGAGTCAAGTCTTCCAATCGTCCCAAAGCCAGCCGGGGAGAGACACTCAATGCTGAAAGTATCAAAGTCTGGTGGATTTCACAGGAGTTTGATGAGCTGATTCGAAAGGCGGTTGTTGATAAACATATTCCCGTTGAAGAGCTTACAGCGGTGATGGCTCACCGCTTGGGAACACTATTAAATGTGAGTGAACGGAAACCTGAGCTGACGCTTTTTTGTTTGAAGTTAATCTCTAAAATTACAAACCAAAGCGAAGATGGTTCAAATGCCAGTTGATTCGTTTTTTATGTGCACGGGTGAGACCTGAGCTCCGGCTGACATGTCTTCTGTTGGGAGCCTGACAATCCAATCGCCTTCCTTCAAGCCGCTAAGAATTTCGACCTCGCGGGGCGTTTTAAGTCCGCATTGGACGACAGTTTTAATGAGTGACTTATTGATGATTTGAAAAACATAGGTCTGATTATTTTCACTCCAAGTTGCGGACGACGGGACAGTGAGAGCAGATGCCTGTCGAGCGATTTCAATGTGGGCCTCAAGCTCCATGCCGGCAGGAAGTTGCATAGGTTCTTGTGAGTCAAAGTCGATCCAAATGCGAATACGCTGTTCGCTGATTCCCAAGGGAGAAATCTTTGGCAAGGCCGTGGGAGATACGGTCCTCACGCGTCCTTTTTTTTCGTATTCAGAAAATCGTACACTCATTCCGGATTTAATGTTAACGGCTTCCCGTGCAAGAACATCCATCTCAAAATAGAGCCGACCAGGCTCTGCAATGTCCAGCAGTGGTGTGCCTACTGTTACAAAGCGCGGATTTTCGTCATAAATCCAACTCACAACGCCATCGATCGGCGCAAGGTTCATCTGCTTGTCGCGTGAGTTTGGAATCGATGAGCTCAGTGCTGCACGAGCGGCATCGCGCTGGTGAAGTGCTGCATTTAATCCCGCTTGTATGGAATGAAGTTCTTCGCGGACATCTTTTTGCCGTGTCCGAAGATTCTCAAGATCCTGAAGACTCAGAGCACCTGCCTGAAAGGCTTGCGTGGCCCTCTCTAAATCCCGGGTCGCTGCTGTGAGTGAAATCCTGACTCGTGCCAACTGGGCCATTGCTTGTTCGGCTTGAGAACGAGCACTCTTCCACTGTGCTGTGAGAGTGTCTTGAGTTCGACGATCCAGTAAGGGGGCAGGTGCTGCAGAAAGAGTAAATATTTGACTTTGATTTTTGGAAACGGACTGCCCGATATGCGCAAGGATTTGACTCACCCAACCACTATTCGGAGAGAGGACAGTCTGGACATGTTTGAATCGTGTCAGACCAAAATCCGAGACTTCACTGCGAATCTCGGTGCGCTTCAAAATATAGACGATCACTGCTGCGGGTGTTTTTCGTGATGCAAAATAGATCACCATTGACAGGAACGAGAGAGCGAGAATCAGCACAAGAATTCGCCGTTTTAAAAAGTTTTGGAGCATTGTTTTCATCTTTACTCCCTTGTCTTTAAAATGCTGATGAATGCCAATCGGTGAATGCGCGGCTGAATGAAGACCGCTGTCAGGATTACCCCCAAAAATAAGACAGAAGACGCCCATAAGTAGGTCTGTGGTGTGAGAACGACGGGAATGCGAAACACTTCTGTTTCCATCGCATTCATAATGATGATGAGTATTCGATGACCCAGCCACAGTCCGGGAGGAATTGCTGCTGCAGAGAGAATCAGAAAATCAGACCAAAAGAGGAGGGTTAATTCCATTTCGTAAAATCCAAGAGCTCTCATCAAAGCAAATTCACGCTCTCTTTCAGCAAATTGAATCCGGGAATTGTTATAAAGAACGCCAACAGCAATCAGAAGCGCAAAGGCGATCATGTAGTTTCTGAATATTCCGATGTTTTCAGCCATGGTTTTTTCAAATGATTTTTTTTCAAAACTTTTTTCAGAGACGCCGGCGAGCATTGGCCATTGAGTAAATAGATATTGATCATTCAGCGATTTCAGACGCTGACTTTTATGCAGCACAGTATTAAAGGAATTGAGCGAAGAGATTATGTTGTGATATTCACCCGCCGAAAGAGATGCCACTGTTCCCATCAGGTTTTCAGAGAGTTGGTTAACCTCAATGGAGAAGCTGAGGGGATATTTTTCTTTGGTTTTTAAAATCACGCGCTGCGGTCTGGTGACATGGAGCGCTTCTGCAATTGACTTGGACAATGTCAAACCATTGGGATTGAGTGAACGCTGGACGATGAGATCCGGTGCTCTGAGCGTTTCGCGTGCAGGTCTGATTAATAAGGTCAGTTCACGGGACACAAGCCCGTTTTGTATAATGACAGGCAGTGACAGCTGTGATTCAGATAGGCCGGCGGGAAGCTTTGCTATCAGGCTGTATAAGGCGGACTGCGGCAGTTCTCTTGAAAAGTACAATGTATGAGATTGTCGTTGATTGAGAATGAATTCAGTATCCATCATTTGCTGAATGGCGAATTCCTCAAAGCGCGCAAAGACCAAAAGAGCAGTTGCCAGTGCAATGCCAAGGGCAGTCACGAAGCTTTGCAAAGGTCTGCGAAAAAGATTTCTTAGACTCATGCGCATGGTTAAATTGAGCCTTCCGATGATGGGTAAATCATCCAGCATTGAAACCTGTGTATGGGGAGGAGCTGCAGGAGAGAGTGCGACAGCCGGTTGCTCTTTAAAAATACGGATCAGGCCAAAAAGACTTCCGGCCAGCGCAGTCAGGAGACAAAGGAGAAGCGAGGTGACGATAGACATGATGTCTATTTCGTAAGAAACATATGCAAAACGGTAAAAGAGAATATAAATGGCGAACATTTTTTTTGAAAGCCAAATACCCAAGAGGATTCCCAGGATCAGTCCAGGAAAAAGACACAGAACTGACAAAGCGATTGCTTGTCCCATGATTATATATTTTCCAAATCCGAAGGCTCGCAGGGTTCCAATGATCTCGCGCTGAGTCAACAGCACGCGGGTCATTGTGATATTGAGAAGAAAAAGTGTGATGAAAATAAAGAGTGCTGGAATGTAGAGAGACATCGCCTGCAGTTGCGTCAGCTCACTATCCAGAAAATAATGTGACAACTGTCTTTTGCGTGGGATGAAGTCTGTAAATCCATATGGACGTAGTCGCATGGCAATGGCCGCACGGGCTGATTGAAAGGCGTCTGGGTTGCGCACTTTGATGAGAACTTCGTTACAGGCTGATTGTAGACCGCTGGTCTGCTCGAGAATTCTGCTATGGACCCACCAGACGGAAAAGAGTTTGTCGTCAGGGATCGCGGCAGCGGAGCCTGCCTGATAAACATATTCGGCAGATCGTCCGAGGCCTGTGATGTTGAGTCGTATGGCTTTGCCGCGGATTAACACATTCATCACATCTCCTGCGTGGATATTCCATGCTCGGGCAAAGGCATCCGTGAGAATGACTTCATTCATGGCGTCCCGATGAGGCCATCGTCCCTCCATGAGGCGCACTTGATTGAGTGAGGTGTGTGTCGGCAAAGAATGAAAGCGCGCTGCAATGAGTTTGTTTTCTTGGCGCAAGCGGACTTGACCTGATTCGCTCAAACGGCAGTCGGCCGTCTGGACACCGTCCAGCTCCTTTAACGGTGAAAGAGCGATCCGCGGAAGTCGAACGAGAGGAATTACGACATCGGCAAATTGAAGTTCCCGGTAGGTGAGATGTTGTGATGTGATTAGGCTCTTAAGATTTGTTTGCGACATGATCAGGGAACTTAATCCCGCAGCAATCACACAAGACAATGTCAAGGCCGGACCCAGTAATTTAGAAAATTCACGTCCAATTTTGATCAAAAGCAAGCGCTGCAGGATTACCATGAGAGTTCACGCGCAAGCTGGTGCACCGGATTGACTTCAGTGCTGACAATCTCTCCGCCGGACATGCGTATGATTCGATCGGCGAGATGAGCGATCGTTGCATTGTGAGTGATGAGCATGACGCTTAGACCGAAATCATGATGAACCTCTTCAATTGCCTGTAAGACAAGAATGCCTGTAGACACGTCAAGTGCCCCGGTTGGTTCATCGCACAAAAGCAGTGCTGGTCGTTTGACAATTGCTCGTGCTATCGCAACTCGTTGTTGTTCACCACCCGATAGTTCACTAGGAAAATGGTCGCGACGATCCCACAAGTGAAGACGGCGCAGCGCGTCTTCACTCCCGAGGGTCTCTTTGCTGTGTGATTCCACCAGTTGAACGTTTTCTAGTGCCGTTAAACTGGGAATGAGGTTGTAAAATTGAAAAACGAGACCGACATTGCTGCGTCTGAATTCTGCAAGCTCTTCATCCGATCTGCCGGTGAGCGGCATGCCCCGACAAAGCAATTCACCGGACGTCGGAGTGTCAAGCGTCCCAAGAATATTCAACAGTGTCGACTTACCGCTTCCCGAAGGACCCAGAACGACGACTAATTCCCCCTGATAAAGAGAGAAATTGATATTTTTGAGCGCATCGATATATGTTGGGCCTGATTGATAACGCTTATTTAAGCGGCGCCCTTCTATGAGAATGTCAGACATAGCGAGCGCCTCCGGCGACCGTCAGTCAAAATCATAAGTCGATCGATTAGCATTTTTCGGTAGGCATCAAATGAGCAGTTGTTTGTATCTTTGAAATGGTTTTTTTATGGAAAAGTGGGATTCAAATTGAGGATGTTTTTGCTTTTAACATCATTTTCATCGATGTTGAGTAAAACTTTACAAGCTCGCCCGTCTGCCGTTTGAAATTCGAAGGAGTAGGTCCCGCTTCCATGTGTTCCATTGTCACCGAAAATCATATCGTCGACGGAAATAAAACTTCCTTGAGAGAATGAGCTTGCCGATGTCCGATAAACAAGTATGGATCCTTGCAGGCTTTCAATGTCTGCCACGCGGACGAGCGCTCCGCTCTTTTCGGAGCCATCGGTTGGTTGCTGGAGACGTTCTACGGCCACCGTACAGTCGATCGTCGGTGTCTCAACGCTAAGCGAAGGCGACATGGACGTCTTGCTGGTCTTATTTTGCGTGGGTTGATTGACGGGTGTTGCATCGGCAGGGGAGCGCGGAGAAATCGGAAAAGGGACCTCATCATCTGAGTTCTGGCGTGAACAGGACGCGGCGAAAAAGGCAACCAAGATTGGAAGACAGGAGGCCCAAGGCTTGCACACTTTTATAAGTTCCTGACAGTTGTGCACGCGTGTCCCCCACATCAAATATTCCAAGTGATTAATGAAACTTTCCCCTTTTGCTTCTTCGGATGATTGCATAAAAAAATAAAGGGAAAAACGCTCACGCGGTCATCCCTCTTGTGATTATTTTATGAAAAAACGCGAATATTTTAGAAAAGTTCTTCCATTTTGAGGAGATTTGCTTCGAGTTTTGATTGCAGAGTGAGGATGGTCAGCCCGTTAATTTTCAATTCTTTGGTCGGATAAAGGCTAATAAATTCGAGAACAGTCATTTGGTTGTCAGCAACACTCTGAAGGAAAGCCTGTGTGGCGTCAGCATCCGTGTAGCTTGCTGGAAAGATCCCCTTGAGCAGGGACTTGAATTCTTCGCCCGTCGGAGATTTCAGAGCGTCTTCAGCACGCTCCGCTGAAATTTTGATTGTTTTGGAGAGTTTTTTTCTTAACGCTTCCTGCTTGTCTGAAGAAAGATTGTTACTGATGGTGGGTACTGACTCACCGGCAACAAATCGTTTGAGTTCATCTTGCGAGCATGAACCAAACTCAACACCTAAAGCGCTAATTGAGACTCGCTCGGACGAGATGACAGAGTCCGTGGAGTCGAGTCCTGAACCACAGGCAGTTACGAGTACAAACGGTGTGATGAGCGCAGTCGTTATTTTCATCTGTCATCCTCTGTCCATAAATTTCATACGTGTGGCTGATGTTTAGCTTCCGGCTGATAAATGAAGTCGGTGAGGAGAGCAACAGATTTTTTTAGGTTGTGTTTTCAGACCTCTTGCGTTGACTCCGATTGAGACTCAAGTGGGCCTGTTGGCAGGGGAATGTCTTTAAATTGACGCTGCATCACTTGTCCCTTGCGGCTGAAATATCTAACGTTTTTGGATTGCTTTGTGATTGTGGATAGATGGAGGACGGAATGCTGCTTCGATGGTCTGTTCCAGTTATTGTTTCGTTGATTTTGACAGGGTGTCAAACGATGACGCTCGCTAAGAATGTCAAGCTGATTGGTTTTGAAGATGATGTACAGGCCGGAAAGGGCATGGGTCCCGTGCGCGGTGAAGATTGTCAATGGATGGTGTGATGGACGAATTAATCGTTCGTGCTGAAAGACAATCGAAGGCGAAGTATATCAAGGATGCACAGTTCTTTAGAAGTGCCGGTTCGAAGCTGTGTTATGAAATGGATTACAAGGCAGGAGTCGTTGGAGCAGCCAATAAGCCTGCGGGTGCAGAGTCAGCTGTTGATACAGAAACGAACTGATCAACTATCTTTGACAATGATTTTTGGAAAAACCGAAGGAGCATTTCTTCGGTTTTCTTTTTTGGTCGGTCACGTTTATTCTAACGACGCAGATGCTTGAACTCTTGCTGTAAGGAAAGGTTCTACGGATGATGAATATTGCCGATGGATTTTGCGGAACAGTTGGAAAGACTCCTTTAATTGAGATTACTAGTTTGTCGAAAATGACTGGTTGTCGCATTCTCGGAAAGGCCGAGTTTCTCAATCCCGGTGGTTCAGTGAAAGATCGGGCAGCATTGGGCATTGTTCTAGATGCAGTGAAAAAAGGTTTACTCAAGAGTGGTGGAACGATCGTTGAAGGGACTGCTGGAAATACTGGAATTGGCTTGACTCATGTGGCTAATACAATGGGTTTTAAAACTGTGATCGTCATTCCCGAAACACAGTCGCAAGAAAAAATTGATTACCTGCGGGCGATTGGTGCTGACGTTCGGCCTGTTCCTGCTGTTCCCTATTCGAATCCCCAGAACTTTAATCACGTGGCCCGTCGCTTGGCAGAGGAATTGCCTCACGCCGTCTGGGCAAATCAGTTTGATAATATCGCGAATCGAATTTTTCACGAGCAGACAACGGGCCCTGAAATTTGGCAGCAAACGCAGGGACAGATTGATGCCTTTGTGACGGCAGTTGGTTCGGGAGGAACGCTGGCAGGTGTTTCTCGTTTTTTGAAGTCACAGCGTAGTTCGGTGCGCACGGTCTGTGTTGATCCATATGGTGCAGCCATGTTTAGCTGGTTTAAGCTTGGGCATCTCAATGATGTGGTTGGCGGATCGGTGACCGAAGGAATAGGCCAGATGCGGGTCACGGCTAATCTTGAGGGTGCGCCCATCGACGATGCGCTCAGAATCCCCGATGCTCCTATCCTCGAAATGGTTCATTATCTTGCTTATCGCGAAGGATTATTTCTTGGTTCATCCGCAGCATTGAACGTCTTGGGAGCTGTTCAAGTGGCGCGAACATTAGGTCCCGGAAAAACAGTTGTGACCGTGTTGTGTGATGGAGCCGGCCGCTATTTAAGCCGGCTGTTCAACAAGCAGTGGCTGGCCGAGAAGGGATTGACACCCAAAGCAAGTGGACTTGAGTTCCTTGATTACACAGAGTGACCTGCAGCCTTGCGGAGGTGCAGGACATTGAGTGCTTTGAGTGCGATGGCATCGGGTGTAAAACCGAAGGTCCGTGTCAAGACTTCTGCCGGTGCCGACGCGCCGAAATCGGACAGGGCGAAAATAGCGCCTTGCCGTCCGACGATGTCAGCCCATCCTTGTGCCACACCGGCTTCAATTGCAATGGCTGGAATTTTTTCGGGGACCAGCTGAGCCAGAGCCACTGGGTCGCGGGCCAGCTTTTGTGGCGCGGGGCAGCTGACAACTCGCACATTCAACTGAACGACTTCACCGCTCAGACTTTCAAATTTTTGCTCCTGTAATTGTTTTGCTGCCTTCAACGTAGCAGCCACTTCTGAGCCCGAAGCCACGAGAATTAATTTTTGTGCATGATGAGGCGCATCAAAGTCTTTGAGCACATAAGCGCCTGTCCGAAGTCCTTCGGCAACTTGTGCGGGCGTGCGCGGTGTTGGGAGAAGATCATCAAGACAGGGGACATCCTGTCGTGTCAAAAGAAGAACAGTCGGTGTCTTTTCATGAGTCAGCGCGAGTTCCCATGCCATCAGCGTTTCACGCGCATCGGCAGGCCGCAGAACCTCAAGATTAGGAATGGTCCGCAGACTTGCGGCATGTTCAATGGGCTGATGGGTAGGGCCATCTTCTCCAACGGCATAGCTGTCATGAGTCAAAATGAACACAGTTGGAATCTTCATAAGCGCAGCGAGACGAATGGAGGGACGCATGTAATCAGAAAACACCGCAAAAGTTGCACAGTAGGGACGGAACCCGCCGTGCAGCGCAATGCCGTTGGAAATAGCGGCCATTGCGTGCTCGCGCACACCAAAATGAATATTGCGTCCAGCGTATTCGCCTGCCTGAATGAATGACGTGCCGGGTAGTGTTGTATTGTTGCTACCAGCAAGATCTGCGCTGCCACCCACAAGCGAAGGGTTGGCATTTGCGAGTGTTGTAAGAACTTTTCCGCTGGCTACGCGGGTCGCCATCGTAGCACCGAGGGAGTCCCAGAGTGAATCAGCGATATCCACGTCGGGTTGTGCGGATGTGTGCGAGGCCCAAGCAGCCAGCGCGGATGGGTTTTTGCTCTTCCAGTCGTTGAGAGTCGCTGATGTTTTGGTCTTCCAATCGTCATAGCGTTTCAGCGCAAAATCTTGAAGGCATTCTTTTGCGGCGCGGTAGGCAGAGTCGTCAACGGCAAAAGGTTCTGTCACATGGAGCCCAAGATTCTTCTTTGCATCCACAACGTCTTCAGCGCTCATGGGGTTGCCGTGAATTTTGTTTTTTCCTTCCCACTTGGGCGAACCTTTGCCTGCAATGCCTTTGCAGATGATGAGTGTTGGCTTGGGAGAAGTTTTGTTTTCGTTGACAAGATGATCAAGGGCGGCAGCAAGTTGTTGGAAACTATGTCCATCGGCATTGAGGACACGCCAGCCGAACGCTTCAAAACGCTGCCCGACATTTTCGGAAAAAGAGATGTCAATGGTTCCGTCGATTGTAATGTTGTTTGCATCATAAAATGCGACGAGTCTCTCGAGTTTCAGATGTCCGGCAAGACTGCAAGCCTCACTCGAAATGCCCTCCATGAGGCACCCGTCACCCATCAAGACATAAGTCATGTGTTCAATCGGCGCATGACCCTCAGTGTTCACGCGGGCGGCCAGCATTCGCTCTGCGAGGGCCATACCCACCGCGTGAGCAATGCCCTGTCCTAAAGGACCTGTCGTGCACTCTATACCAGCTGTATGACCGTATTCAGGATGCCCCGGTGTTTTGCTGTTGAGCTGTCGAAAGTTTTTAAGATCGTCGATTGAAAGGTCGTAGCCGGCCAAATGGAGTAGGGCATACTGCAACATCGAACCATGGCCTGCGGAGAGGATGAATCTGTCGCGATTGAGCCAGTGGGGATCGTGAGGCGCATGCTGCATGGCAGCGAAGTAAATAAATGTTCCAATATCAGCTCCACCTAAAGGTAAACCTACGTGTCCGGACTTTGCTTTGAGCACGGCATCCATGCCTAAACTGCGAACGGTGGTGGCGATAGCAGTCAGATGATTTTCAAGGCGGCGAACGCGTTCAACATACATGCAAGGATCTCCTGACAGTCAAAGAGAGGGTGAGGGTGGAGGAACTGAAACGAGTTGTTCATAAATGCGCACTGCTGCTGTGTTGGCCAAAGACTCGACAGCTTTTTCGCTGTTTTCAAAGTAGCGGAGGACATGGAGGTTACGGTTTGAACTCAAGGCGCCGCGGACAGTCCCGTCTCCAACCACATTGTATGCACCGCTTGTCAGATTCGGCAGATTCAACCGAAACAGCACAGTTCCTGTGCGCAGATCGAGTCCTGTGGCCTCCACTGACATAACGGAAATTTCTTCTTCAGCCGAAATATTGGGTAAATCGCCGTCTCCAGAAATGCGGTTGCAGGGGACCGCTCCGCTTGCAAGGATTTCATTTCCTTGATCGCACTTTTCAAATTTTGTGATCGCACGATTTGAATCGGTCACACGGACCTCGAGCCCCCAACGGGCTGTCTCAAGATCAGTCAGAATAAATGAGCGGTCTTGTAGAAGTTGACGACGCAAAGCGGCCATCAGCTTTGCCGCTTGGCCTCCGCGAGACGTCTGATCATTTACGGGATTAATGAACAATGTTCTGGGTTGGTGCACCGACATTCGCTCACTGTTGACCAGCTTGTAAACGCAACCACTCAGGTTTCCAGCAGAGGCAAGCGAGAATGCCGCACTGACCGAAAGAATGAAAACTCGTTTGCGGTCCTCTCTCATCGGTCATTCTCCTAAATCAGGTGTTCAGCAAGGACTATAGATTTTGGGAAGGAGCAGACCCGAATCATGCAGCGACTTGATATCTGTAAAGCCTCCCAAAAACTCATCACCGACAAAAATCATCGGAACTGTCCGCCAGCCATTATTTTGCGAGCTCAACTGGCTCCATAATTCAGGCTGATGGTCGAGAAATATCTCCTCAAAATGAACCTGAAGTTGATTCAAAAGCGTCTTAGCTGCAACACAATACGGACAATTGCGTGTGGAGTACACGATGACTTTTTTCATTGTTTCGGACCTCATTTGCGCGCGGCAGGTCAATACCAGAAGTCTTAAAGTTTGTCACAGGGTGAACGCAGCCAGACCGGCCGAAGGGCTGGCCTGTGTTCACCTGTGTTTCTGGCTCTGCGTCTAAATCTGCTGTTGATGAGCTCGCTCAGACCGTTGGGAATGTTTTACGGGCCCGCGTAAAGCGGCGAATCCAAAGAGATCGTCACAACAAGGTTTTCGCACTCTTTTGCCGCAGATTTTTTGGCGAGTAAGGGCTCGATGCAATGGTCGTTATCGAAGACAATCAGCAGCGTTTTGTCATCGAGAACAGTGATCCCCTCGGCCTTCTCTGGGAATTCATAATTCTCAAGAAATGGTGCAAGGTTGGCGACAATTCGTGTCTCGAGCGGCTTGTACGGACGTCGACCTGCTTCGTAATCAATCGAATCTTCAAGCTGCGTGGTGTCTGAGGTGATTTGAGCTTCGATGAGCATCATATGACGGCGTTTTTTTGAGTGCTCAAGAACGAGAAATCTTTGACCACTGCGATCGATTGCTGCGAGGTCTCCAATTTTGACATCTTCATGTTTGCTTCCTGCAGCGACTGATGCGTTTGTGTGATTATAAGCAAATTGTTCGACTTTTCCGGTTTTTCTGTCGAGGCGAATAATCCGGTGAATGGGGGTTTCAGGATTCCCATGTCCGGTTTCTTTGGACGGACCTCCCTTGGCACTCAAAGGAGATTGCATCGCCGCAAAAACCGCCGTACCGGACACCGCAACTCCTTCAAAACCACGATTGTCAGTACGATGTCGCAGCGACCAAGGGAGTGCAGGAGATGGGCTCTGCTTTGACATCTGAGCTTTAAAATCTCGGGCAGGACTCCAACGACGAACGATTTGACCGGACGCCCCAGCTTTAAAAATCGACGGACCGTATTCTTCAACAAACCAGAATTCACGTTGGCCTTTTTCATCAAAATCTTGAGCGACGCCCTCGAAATCGTAGCCCTGTAAAGAATTGGGCAGCTGAACAAACGGACCTTGAGGTGTTCTAAGTTCCCACCCGTGTTCACCTGTCGAAAGATTTTCAAGAGCGGACGGAAGCCCACTGACCGGCAAGCCGTTTTCGCGAATCCCAAGGCGTTCAACGACCACTCCAAATCCTGATTTTTGAGATCTATCAGGGTTGTTGTTGAGTCTTATTTTGAAGAGCTGCTGCTGGTGAGCAGGCCATGGAAAATATCGGTCACCATCAGCGAATTGCGCTTCTTTGGTGGAGTCTTTTTTTTCCAGATACAGATTGAGACCGCGGTCATTGATTGTCCAGATCTCATCTTTTGAGTACGCGCCCGGAGATGTTTGGACTCTGCTGGCACCGCTCCATCCACCTTCACGATACATAAATTCGTTCGGAAAATAAGCGCGTGCCAAGGGTTCGAGGTTTTTAAACGTGTACACACGAACTTGCGCATTTAAAGCGGGAACACTCTCAAAATTCAGGCGAGGCGTTGTCGCGCAGCCTGAAAGTAACAATAAAAAAGTAAATTGAAGACAACCTTGAGTAGAACGTAAATTTTGATTCATGGTGAATTCCAATCAAAAATGTCCATGAGGGCCTTGTGTAGGATCGGCGCCGTCTGAGCGCCCAACGAGTTTTCTTCTCCATAGGGAGCCTTCTTAGCTCCATAAGTGTAAGGTGCGCTCACATCCCACTGGCTGCGCGGGATAATATAGCCAATCTGATCGTTGGCAAGTCCGACCAGTATATTCATTTGACCTTTCATGGCACTGCGCAGCGGCGGTACTTCGACTGCTGTCGATAAATTAAAATCATTTCCTGCTGGAGCTTCAATGCCTCCGTTGGCAATCTCCGGATAAAGCTCTCCGGGTATTGTGCCGATCCACGTGTCCCCCAATTGGAGCAATCCGACTTCACTGCGTGTTTTGAATCGGGATTCAAAAAGGCGGTTAATAATCTTTAAGCGCGCTGCAAGGCGAAACTTTGGATTTTCAACAGGCAAGAGCAAGGTTTTGGAAGTCCAATCGAGTGTGGAATCACGAATTTCAGTTTCTTGAGCTGAAGACACACCACGAAGCACGGCTTGTGAAATCCGGTATCCCACGGTGCGCGCCTTTTCGAAGCTTGGGGTCACGAGTGTTTGATTGAGGATGGAATCAAGCACCGCCTTTGAATTGGGTGTCGTCATCAAGCCGCCGATAGCGCCATTGAGATAGATGACTTGACCGCCCAAGCCAGATTCCAGGACTGTGTTGTTATAAATAATCCCGTCTTCAATTCCAGAGCGTACATAGTGAACAAAATCCGAGGTCAGTGCTGTGTTGGCATCCCAGAGAACTTCCGGATGATTCGCCCACGTCACCAGCATTCCCAAGGTTTTATCCTGATTCGAATTCAATTTGCTAAAGCGCAAGACGCGCACATTGGAATCAAAAACCTGAGGCATACGCGTGTCAACGAGCACATCTTCGCCAATGCGATTGAGTTCCATGCGATGAAGGCGTGCGGGTTCAAGACGCGAGACGGCGTTGCGAATCGCGCGAATACTCTGTTCCTTCACAAAAGATAAATAGTTTTGATTGACACCCGACTTGAGTGGGCTCGGCCCCCAAATTCCGATCAAGTCCGGTGCTTCGTGTGAGTGAGTAGATGCCACGATAACAAAATCAAGATCGAGTTCTTTTTTAACGGCACTGCGAATGTCACCGACGTCATTGTACATGAATCCGATTGCATCTAATGCGACTATAACTCCTGTCGATTCACCGTTGCTGAGTGCAACGGCGCTCGCATACAGGTGGTCGTGGACCGACGTTGCTTGCCGCTTTTGTCCGAATCCTGCGATCCAAATGGGTTGCTGCGGGTCATCAACGCGCGGAGTGATAGATTCACGGGCAAAACCTGCTGAAATAATGCCATTGTCCGCAGATGCAAAGTTTGCCTGTGTGAAATTCAAAAAATAGATCAACAATACGTT
>Ga0315901_10005523_pt1 | contig 15380 bp, 23 predicted proteins | sample LakEriMetagenome_10_FD_203761 | JGI IMG/M metagenome (GOLD analysis project Ga0315901, IMG submission 203761) | Freshwater fungal communities from buoy surface, Lake Erie, Ohio, United States - Buoy 2 MA116 | ecosystem: Environmental > Aquatic > Freshwater > Lake | place: USA: Lake Erie, Ohio...
CGTATTTCACTCTGAGCCAAACGCTCCTCAAGAAATTCAATCCGCGCTCTGAGTTTCTGCTTGGACTCAAAAAAAGATTTTAAGAATTTAATAATCATGGTCTTCGTATCTCCTATGTTCACCAGTATTCCCTCCCACCTCTTGATGCACCCCAACTCGGTGGCGGCACGTGTGCCCACTCTCGACGGCGATACTCTTCGCGTCTCTTAAAGAAATCTAACAGCCAACGGATCATGCTTCGCCCTCCTTGAGCAAACGATGTAGTTGCTCAATAAGTTTTGCATACTCAAGTGACTTCACCGGATCATCGACGTTGCAGTTAATCACAAGACGATGCGCGGCAATCCGCATAGCTTTGATCAGTTTCTCTCTCGTGACCGGCACGATATGCTCATCAGGACTAGCAACATTGAGATCGCTTGGAGGCCAATTCTCCAACTTCATATTAAATTTCAAACCGACCTGCACCAAAGATTTTTCCAACTCTTCGATTGACTTCCTACCCAAGTTGGGTATGCAGAGAAGTTCCCATCTTTGTTTTTGAACGAGTTCGCCAATCGTGTTTATCCCACCGGCTTTCAAACAATGACTCAAACGAACTGTTAGCCAAAGTTCATCAACAGGTGCGGTAAATATGTTTGGATACCTTGACAGGATATCTTTCTTTAAGTCGTACTCGCTCATGTCATCTCCTGTCGGACGAATTCGATCCTGCTGTACGGAATCAATGCAGCGGTCTTATGTCCTTCTCTTGGATAGATCAACGCATAGTTCGGACGATCTAACATCAGGGCGTTCATCACGCCCTTTTCTGTTCCCTCAAAGTCATCGAACACAAAGATCGTGCCGTCGTAGACAATCTTAGACAGCGGCTCCATGTCTTCTTGGCTCAATCGACCATCCAGATACACCATGTCCATCGACTGATCCGGCCCCAACTTCGCCAACTCCTCAAACATCTTGTGTGATGGAGTCTTGTAGAAGTGCTTGATGTTCTGATCACCGGGGCTGACACAGATCTTGTTCGACACATCGCATGTGTAGATAGTGCAGCCGGAGAACGCATTACGCATCGTCACCGTAGATGTACCGATGAACGTACCGACCTCGGCAATGTTGTACGGCTTGAAGTACCGGGTTATCAGATACAGGTCTTCAGCGTCACCGTAACTAATTGATCCGGTGTTGTATGACGCTTTCTCTCTGTATTTTTCCTGATCGTTGACGATATCGCTGATACTGTCTTCTACCCATTCCATGCTGTCGCGGTCAGAGATGATCTCCCAGAACATCTTGCTGAAACGTCGCCGTCCTACCTGCAAGTTCTTGAAGCGGCTCATGCGTTCTTCCTCGCAGTAATCTCACGCTGCAAGTACCACGCAGCCTTCTCAAGATCCTGCACCGGATCGGAAGACTTCTTCCCTGCGCGACTCACATACTTCACGACGTTACCCAGTCGGTAGTTAAGATCTTTGGCTTCGATGAAATCGATAGTCTCAAAGCCACCGGCCTTGTAGTGCGGGGGATGATTCACGGGATCGATTTCGGTTGCTTGTAGTCTGTGTTTTGGCCTTCTCATCTCAATCACATCCAACACTTGCTTCATTTCGGTCACAGCCTTCACGATCTTCGACTTCTTGGTTTTGTTTTTGTAGTTACGTAGTACGACAGCGATGAGTGCATGGCTGCACTTCAACTTCGCTTTAATCTCTTTGACGGTCTTACCTTCGTCGTACAACTTACGAATTTGCTCAGATTTATTTACCTTTGACATGACTCAAAATCTCCTTTCTCAAGTTTTCAACATTAGTTTCATCGACGACCAACGCCACGCCACCCGCAGTCCGGATAGCCTTCATGTGGGCGTGTTGTAGTGCAGTCGGGCGTCCACCATTTGCCTTACACTCAATAGCATAAAACAACCCTTCTTTACAAATCAAGAAGTCTGGAACCCCTGAGTTCCCGTAACCTCCTGTAACTGGCATCGCATAGTAAGCGCCCATGTCCTCCAAGATTTTCTTTACCTTGGATTTAACTTTGCTCTCGGGGGTACTCATACGTCCTCCTTCGGTTTACGTAGCCATTCACTCTTGAGTGAATCCTTATCTTGGCTGTTCATGTACACGCAGTAGAACAGTTCATTCACCCGATACCCAACGTCAGGTAGAAACTCCACGCCGGGTTTGAGTGCCGGGTACATAAACAACTTGGGCATGCCCACTACCTCAAAGTCCTCATTCTCGACCGGCCAGTTAAACCCATTGTTGAACCCATTGATTATGGCTAGACGTTCTTTTAGAAGATCCGGTAAGTTCCTATCTGTGAAGTGCATCACAATGTAGTCATCAGCCTTCCCAGTCCACACCTTGTATGTACCCTCCCGCACCTTGACGGGCATACGCCAGATATCTTTTCTCAAATCGTAGAACGCATACAGCCTGTCGAACAATCTGTTCTCGCTCAGTAAGTTATCCACATCAAACCTCAATCATGTAAGTATGTTTCTCTGCCCAGTACGTAACAGCAGACGCACCCATGTCTCGCCAAGTCGGTGATGCGTGATCTCCGCGAGGGAAGAGTGTGTTCTGTCCCGTGTGTGCCTTCAGCATGGCGAGCGATGCCATGACTGATGTACGCAGATCTTCAGGGAGATCGTCGAGACTTTTGTACCACATGCCGCTACCCAACTGCGGCTTGCCATGCAGCGTACGTTCAGCCACGAGACCTCTAAAATCCGTATGCCGATTACGCTTCACCTGATTAAGAAAGTCTTTGCAGATATCAGCAGGACAGTACGTCACGTTGATCCCACCATACAGATCATTTGTGATTAGCACTTTGTCACGAGAATAGAACGACTCGACATCTTCAAAGTCGATAGCCCGCTGCTCCTCTAATTGTTTGCGTTCCTTGACTCGTGAGGCACACTCAGCCCGTGTGTATTGGCTAAGATCTGCACTAGTGATCTCACCTTCTGCGAGTAGTGCAAGTTCAAGCAACAAGTCGCCGTTTATCCGTTCGTATGACGAATCATTTTCCGTCAATTTCGGATAGTTGTCGTTGAGTACTCTGCTGATCATCTCACTCACTCGCTTGATCATAGCGTGTTCTGCCTGTACCACTTCAGCCTTCACTTCATCCTTGAATGAAGTCTTAATCTTGTTGGCCAGATACTTGGGCTTATCACTACGCAAGTCAGCCCTACCTGCATTGACGTAGGTGTAGTAGTCATGGGCGAATGGATTGCTCGTAAACTTGAGCGCGTAGTACGAACGCTTCTCCGTCTGTTGCCGATAGACGAACCCGATCTGCAACCCATCCTCCAATGCAAAGTGCATGTTCCCTGCCTCGGTCAGTTCCGCGATGCGGATCTTTCCTTCCGAGACGTTATGCAGCGCAGCGTACACAGGCCACAACGCATGGCGAGTGATGGCAAGTTTCTCTTGATCAGAATACTTACCGTTCAAAAAGAATTGCTCAAACATGATTCACCTCCTAGCCCAACTCAACCGGGGCACGATCTTCAAAGTCCACCCAACCCTTCAATACAGATGAGATTGAATACGTACCGCGATACTTCTTACCCACCCATGCAGAAAGTTTTTTGTCTCCGATCTTAGCGATTTTATCCTTCGCTTCTTTCGCTGCTCGTTCCCATTCTGCCTCACTAGGTTTATTACCCTTAACCTCGCTCTTCACCAGACTTATTGAATTGTTCTGGTGGTTGTAAACCACGAATGTAACTTTCATCTCACACCTCCTCTGCCAAAGTCCACTTTTGAGTGTCCATAAAAACCTCTTCAACCCATACAGCGGCGGGTCTATGACCACTAAAGAATGATTCAGTCCATTCGTCGGTGGTTTGTGTAATGGATTGAATGATCTCGTCAGCCTTGTCACTTTCGATGTCATCTACTCCATCAAACTCAAACACAACCAACACTTGCATCTTCTTACTCATCTCACACCTCTTGAGTCCGTAGTACTTTCATATCCTCACGCATCTTGCGTGCTTGCTCGATGCGTGCCAAAGTTTTCCTATCCTGTTCAAGAACATAATTAGTCACGTGTGTGCGCTTGAAGTCAGGCGGAGGGATTAACTCTTCCTCCTTCTTACTCATCTCACACCTCCATCTTCACAAGCCGACCACTCGGCGGGGTAAAGTTACGAGCCATCGTCACCATCCACAGCGTCGGGATGTTCGTCTGCCATCTGATGTTGTCCTCAACGTATCCGTCCGTGAACACAACCAAGCACTCGGCATTGGAGTTCTCGCTGCATAACAGTTCACTCACAGATGAAACCCTAGTTCCACCACCACCCTCGGGCTTCAGCATCGTTGCCAGTCCGTCGTAGTTGTCGCTGAATACTTGCTCACCTCGTACCTGATGATCCCACCAGATCACTCGCACCCGATCCGGTGACGCCATGTCGCAGATCGATATCATCTCGGTCGCAAACTCAGTCAACTCACGGTTGCCGATACTGCCGGACGTATCGATGGCGATGATGATCTCGCTCACCTTCTCCGCTTCCAGAGTTGGCAAGTAAACATCATCAACCATGCGACGACGATTCATCTTGCGCCACGTGTACTCATCTCGTCCCTTGGTGGTAGACGACACAAACTCACGCAACTCATCACGCCACGATACCTTTGGTGTCATCAAGTCTTGGATGACGCGCGGTACTTTGACGCCAAACTTCCCGGCCAACATCGCACCTTGTTGTATCGCCTCGCTGATCTCGTCGGACAACTTCCGTACATCCTCAACACTCGCACCTGCCAACGCTTCCGCATCATGCTCGTCGAGAGGCTGCATATCCTCGGGGTTCTTCCCGCTGCCTGTACCTTGTCCACCTTGTCCGTTACCTTTCTTCTTGCGCTTGTCCATCTCTGCCTTGAGATCGTTGTACACCTCACGCACCGACCAGTTGTGGTACTTGGCATCGTACAGCCCACCCTTCGGCAACTTGACCAGATCAGGAGCCTTCTTGCCGATCTCCGTGATGATGTCATTGATCACAAAGTCCATCGCCACGTTAGCGAGTCGCGGATTCTCCTTCACCAAGTCCATGTGACGAGGGATGTGCTTCAAGAACACGTGGCCATTCTCATGCAGCACCAACGCAGATTGCTCGGGCAACGTCAAAGATTGAAAGAACTCACGACCATACCGCTTGTTCTTGCCATCCGTGTACGCTGTCGGGATGCCATCTTCGATGGTCGATTCACCCATCAACATGATCCCACCGTACAGACAAGTCTCGGGGTGGCGCATCAGTCTGATGTGTGCCTTCTTCAATGCTGTGTTTGCGTCAGTCATAACACTAACTCCCATTCCAGAACCACAATCTTGTAACCCAACTCTTTGATCAGAGATAATTCTGTACGAGTGAATGTCCTACGATGCGCGAGTCTTGCCAACAACGCAGCCTTCACACACTCGGGATAGAACCGCTCCGTCCCATACTGTTCTCGACGAGTGATCACGATCTCCATGTCACACCTCCGTCAGATCAACAACTCATAGTTGCTCTTTGCCCACTCGCTCACCTGTGAGTTCAGTCTTGCGATACGGCTCGTGCGCTTGCTCTGCAACAGCATCGTGAAGAACACAGCCTGTACCTCGGACGATCTCACGCGATTCACGAACCGCATGAACTTGCTCAAGTCATCTTGTGTTTCGATCACATCGATGGCATTGAACATAGTCATGAACAACGCAGCCGGTCGCTCGGGTATCTCCACGTTGTCGGGATCAGCCAAGATTTGTTTGACCGATACCAACTCTTTCTCTAGTGCCAAGAACGCAGCCATTGATTCAGCCGCAGCCACGCCAATCGTACCGGCCAAGGATGAGTGAGTCAGTTTCGATCCGATCAGATCACGCTTGCGAACAATCGGATCAGCCTTGGCGAGACTACGTGGTGAGACGAATGACAGGATGCGATTACCCGGCTTGAAGATGAACGGATTATCTTCCTGCCCACCGTCGAGATACGACGCGAGACAACGAGGATTCATCGCCACCCATGCACGGATGACAGCAGAGATACCATTGTCCGTTGCCCATGCGTTCCACAGTCTCTCGTTCGGCTTGCTGACGTTGATGATCGTCACGCGATTGCCACCGTGTGCGAGGATCGCATCACCCACACCGTCAGAGAAGTTATTAGTTGTTGCGAACACCATTGAACCATCGGGGAGTTCCTCGTCACCCACCACGTGATCCAACACGAGACGCATCGCCATCTTCTGCATCATCTTGTCGCACTTGCCGATCTCGTCGAGCATGATGATCTTCGGCTTGCGTGACTTCATCTTGAAGATAGATGACGGATAGAACTCCAACTCACCTGTCTCCCGATTCGGAGCGCGGATGAACAAGTCACCCAAGTCCGTGTTGGAGAAGTCCACGTAGATGTGGTCGTACTTGTCGGCGGGAAAGTCTATGTCTGACTTCAGCCGTGAGTGAAGTGATGATTTACCGATACCCGGCTCGCCAACGAACAAGAACGTGTTGCTCGTGCCGAGAGTCTTGACCAACGTATAAGCCTCGTCGATGGTGACGGGGTTAGCGAACAGATTGATAGCCATGATTCACACCTCTTAATAAAAATTAGATTCCAAACTTGCTCAAGATATCGTCCACACTTTCCTTGACCACGACACGCTTGGTGTCGCTGTCTCTTAACTGATCAATCGTCACACCTTCTAGTGCCCGCAGCAGGGAGACACGTGCTTCTTCTAATGCAGGATCTTGTGACACGTTGAACTCTGCGAATGTGTTGCACAACTCAATAGCCCGTTGCAGGGTGGTGTCGTACAGTTTCCGTCGCTTGATCTTGATCTCCCCGTTCTCGACGACGGTCTCCGTCTCGCAACAATGCGAGAGAGACTTCATCACCTCGACTAGTTGCTCCTTCTGCCTGTTAATAATCCCATCCACCAAGTCACGAGCCTGTCGCTCGTAGTGAACCTGTAGATCAGACGCCAACTCGTTGGCAATCTTGCAACGGAAATCCCCAAGCGGGACTTCACTCGTATACAGACGGATAGAGAACTTGCTGAATACTTCATTAACTGACGGGTAGTCCTCCCGCCTGAACATATCTCCCTGTGCCACGAACGCCATGTTCGACACGATTGTGGGGTATGCCTTGATGAAGTCAGCCACGAGTCCGTTGAACGTAGTCTCGTGCTGTCCAAACTCCTTCATGAAGCGAGGGAGTTCCACGGAAGGTAGTATGCGTTGAGATCCCGCCCAGTCATACGTCCGTCGCTGCATCCAGTTATAAACTGTCTGGCGATAGTTCAGCACACGCTTGTGTTCCAAGTTCTTGGCAAGTAAGTGCTTCACAAACTTACCCGCATCGCTGTCGGCTTTCTTGGCTTGCGTCACCTCCTCGCTGATTTGTTTATCCTGCATCGTTGCCGTCCACACTCGGGTGTCTACGTCCACCAACACGCACGACGATGCGAGCGAGACGATGTGTTCCGGCTTCTTCAAGAATGTTTCGTTGGTTCCGTTTGTTACGTCCATCACTTATCTCCTAGTTCATGTCCAAGTGAATCGTTAGTTAGTCCAGTTGCTTACTCATCCCTACGTCTATGATCATAGTATAGGATAAGTTTACATATAAAGCAAGAGTTTGGGGATCTTTTTTCTACCTGATTTATCTAGTCCACCCCTTAAAACGCTCCCTCTGTTACTTCCCATGCACTTTGCCACCCCCCATTACTCTGCACTTTTTCGAGCAACTCTTTCCGCTCCATGTATTCAAGTTCTAACTCACGCTGATATGCAGCCGCTTCGAGCGCGGCCATCTCTTCATCTTCCATCGATCTTCCTCTCAAGAATTACTCGCAACATTGCCTTCCACACGTGCGGCTCTATTGGCTCTCGCCACTTCACCTCGTCCGTCATTACAGGCACAAACACGTATCTATTCGCGTCATGCTTCGCCATCTTTGCGCTTCCGATCTTCTTCATCTCACACCTCCTTCATTGAATAGACTTTCCGGTAATAGACCATTTGGCATGGGTCGATATCTTTCCGGTCAGCGTAGATGTGTCGGGCATACCGTTCCGCATCTAACTTGGTTTTAAAAAAGTCTACGTCGTACAGAAACAAGTCTTTGACATGGGGTGACTCGGGCATGACAAACCATATCTCTCCCACCTCGTTCATCGGTAAAACCCTCCCTTGTTGTTGATCCCCTTCAAGTCGTCCAAGTCCTCTATCTTTATGTAGTTGCTCTTGTGGAGCGGGACGACGGTGTGCTTCCTCTTCCTTGCCTGTGCCTCGCCACATGGCATGCACGTGAGATAGCCAAGCACCACACGCTCGTCCTCGACGAACTCGGCATAGCATCGTGTACACAACTTCTTATCCATCTATTTAATCTCCGTATAGGCTTGGCCAACTCAGCCGCGCATCTTTACTTGGTGATTTACTTCGTACTGCACCATGGCATTCCCGAGTCCCATGTCGAGAACGTCACGCAAGAAGTCCCGGCTCACCTCTGTACAAGTCTCGTGTGGGTGCGCCTGTCCCTTGTGCTTGGATGTGGTGATGGAGTACCTGTCCACGTTGGCAAACCAACGGTTCACGCTCGGGATGAAGGCATACATAGGGAAGTGCTTGCCGTACGAGTAGACGGCATAGATGTTTTCTCCCGCTGTGCCGGAATACCCGACACCTGCCTTTACCCATTCAGCAAAGATGTTATTAGCGACGAAGGGTTGCTTGGCTTGTACGTACTTCCTCGCTTCCCTGTTGTTTGTCTTGATCGGCTTGGTCATGGCTTTCTCCGTTTCGTGATTCATGTCGAAGTGAAGTCCTATTTAATGTGTTGTGTTAGTTGTTCATCGGTCATGAGCCCATATTATAAGGCTTCTTTACGTTTATGTCAAGACTTTGGATAAAAAAGATATCTAGCCACGTGTGGCCGCACGACGGACAAAATCTGTTCCATCTGTTCCAAGTTGTTCCAGATTTTGAACTTATACAATGCTACAAAAGGAGGGGGGTGGGGGGTAAGTAAGTTCTTGTTTTTATTAATATTTATTATTAGTAGTAGTAGATGTTCAATCTGTTCCATGAAAAATGAGGTATACAAATGATTTGATGATTTTTTGTGTGGGGGTTGACGCATCGCGGTGCAGACTTCCCCGACTTGGTTTTTACCCCCCTCCCCCTGCCCTACCTCGAAAAACGTGGAACATTGGAACAGATTTACACTATTCCCTTGCAAAACAATGACTTACCAATTTTGAACTTGGAACAAAACTTGGAACAAGTGTGGAACAACGTGGAACAGACCATCATTTTATGACGTTATAAAACGATGCGACGACTCTCGGGTTCGTTTCACTTGGAGGTGAAGTCTTATTTAGTGGAACCCCTATCGCTTAATGGCTTAACTAGCCATGCCTCTCCCCGCGCAGCCACGCACACGCGACACGCGCGCACAAACAAGGAACTGGTTTCTTTAGCGAAACGCAGGCACAAAAAAAGGGCAGGGGGAATCCCCCTGCCCTAGTCGATTAACGTGCTCCGCCTAGATATGCTTCGATGGCATTCTGGATCATGTACCGATCAATTTCGCAGTGCTCGTTTTCGTTCGACTCGTGTTCTATGTAGTCTGCTATGTATCGCGCAAGGTCATTAAGTATTGCGTAGTCCGGCGCATTCAATGGCAACTGTAGTTGTGTCATATAGAATCCTCTTAAAAGAAAAGGGCGGGGGATATCCCCCGCCCCAGTTGGTCAGGCCTTGTTGATTACTTCAGTCAGCATTTTGATCAGGTCGGCCTTGTCTTTCGGAGCAGTCGGGTCACCATTCTTTCGGGCGGTCGCTGCTCGTGTCAGCATTGTCTGTACGAGGCCTTTCTTTTTGTTGGATATCCAGTCGAGATATACCTTGTTGGCTCCACGCGTCCGGCCTTTGATTCCGGCCTTCAAGTCACTCACGGCCTTCATTAGACTCTTCATGCGATTCGAGCGGTACTTACTCTCATCATTACGCGCCTCTTTGACTAACTCATACCGCGCATTGTCTTTAGTCTTGAGTTGGCCAAAGTCATAGGCCGACAATCCGCAGGCATAGTCGATAGTCAGGGCGAACAAACCGTCTGCCTCTGTGACTTGTTTCGGATTCTTGATCGGTGTGTATTCGCCGCCTTTGTGGACAAAGTAACGCGTACCGTATAACTCATTCTTGCGGCCAGTCATGCCCTTTTGAATCTCCGCTTGCATCTCATCGGAGAATTCGCCTGATGGATTACGTCGGAGCAACTCACTAGCGAGTACATCCAGAGTGTCGCCTTGTGATGCGGCAGAGTAACCAATCGAATCCAAAGGAGCCGATTCGAGTTTATTGAAATCTACTGCTTTCATCGTAATAGTCCTATGTTGAATGCGCCGCGCGGTATTGCGTGGCGTGAGATAGTTATATATCAGGCGAATCAATATGTAAAGTTTCACCTATAAATGAAACGCTACATAGTCCGACCCCACCCGCCCGCCACCCCCCGCTGTGCAGTTGGGACTCCGCCGCGCCCCCCATACCCCTGAATACACACAAACGATGCCCACTTTTTCCACACTTTGCTGACCCCACCCCCCTTCATATAGAAAACCCCCCCGTCATCAATTTGGTACCATGCCATTCTCTTTTATATATTTTGTTGTACTATCCACGCACATGGATGCACAGCCGCTAGTCCCGGACATCGAAGACAACATCCCGCTTCCCGCTCATGCTCGGGAAGCCCTACCTGAGTTGTCTGCGCCCGAAGAGATTGAGATGCGGGCAAGGACAATTAAGTTGATCTCGGATCTCACGCTGACTCCGCTTGAGCCAACGGAAGCAGATGCCGACGCTGCCAAGGAATTGGCACGCGAAATGGTCGAGAACCCGCAGGCGAAGCCCGACTTCAGTATCTACCCGAACGAAGTGATTGCTTTGTATGCCGGTATCGCTGCCCGATACAACCACATGATCGTCAAAGAGCTATCTGACCTGAAGCTCTACGTGGTTAATAAGTTGTTTGAATCAGTGGAACAGGCCGACGACCTTAAAACTCGCGTCACAGCCCTCAAAGCATTAGGCGAAGTCGAGGGAATTGATGCGTTTAAGAAGCGTAGCGAGGTCACGCACATCATTAAGCCCATCGAAGAGGTGGAGCGAGAGCTAATGAGCGTGCTGGAGGGGATTGAGTACAAGGTTTTGGACAGCGGGGACGAGAAGAAAGCCCTGCCAAACCTAGAATAAACATAAAAAACCGTGCAACTAACCCAAGAAAACCTCGCCAAACTGCGTCAAGCCTTGCCGACTCTGCCGGATAAGGAGAAACGGCGCGTTGCCGACCTCCTGAAGCAGTATCAAAGCCAGATTACGCAGAAACTAGGCAAGGATTCTTTCCTAGATTTCATTCATCACGTGTATCCGGGGTACAAAGTAGGCCCACATCACCGGAAATTGGCAAAAATCTTCGAAGACATAGCCGAAGGCAAGAAGAAGAGAGTGATCGTGAACATCGCTCCCCGTCACGGCAAGTCAGAAATGATCAGCTACCTCGCTCCGGCGTGGTTCCTAGGCAAATTCCCGCAGAAGAAGGTCATCATGGCCTCACACACCGCAGATCTTGCGGTGAATTTCGGTCGTCGGGTGCGTAACTTAGTGGGAGCAGAGAATTACCGTGACATCTTCCCCAACGTCTCTCTCCAAGCTGACTCTAAATCGGCTTCTCGCTGGGGTACGAACTTTAATGGTGAGTATTTTGCTATTGGTGTTGGCGGTGCCTTGGCTGGTCGGGGTGCTGATCTATTCATTATTGATGATCCTCATTCTGAACAAGAGGCCAAGCAAGGAAGGGCTGATGTATTTGAGCCTGCTTGGGAATGGTTCCAGTCAGGCCCCGTCCAACGACTAATGCCGGGCGGTGCGATCATCGTGGTGATGACCCGGTGGTCGAAGATGGATCTGACGGGCAAGATCGTCGATCACATGACCCGCGAAGAGGGTGCAGATCAGTGGGAAGTAGTCGAGTTTCCCGCCATCCTCAACGAGAAACCGCTTTGGCCTGAGTTCTGGGATATCGACGAGTTGCTGGCTAAAAAGGCCAGTATGGATGTGCGGTATTGGCAAGCCCAGTACATGCAGCAGCCGACCTCGGAAGAAGGCGCGCTTCTCAAGCGGGAGTGGTGGCAGGTATGGGAGGGAGATAATCCGCCCCCGTGCGAGCACATCATCATGAGCCTCGACGCAGCCCAAGAGAAATCAAACCGGTCGGACTTTAACGCCCTCACAACGTGGGGTGTTTTCTTTAATGAAGAGACAAAAAACTACAACATAATCCTGCTCAACTCCATCAAGCAGCGACTCGAATTCCCTGAGTTAAAGGCGATGGTGTTGGAGGAGTACAAGGAGTGGAACCCGGACACGTTCATCGTGGAGAAGAAGTCCAACGGTGCGGCGCTGTATCAGGAGTTCCGCCGGATGGGTGTACCCATCAGTGAGTTCACGCCGGGTAAGGGGCAGGACAAGATCAGCCGGGTCAATGCGGTGTCAGACTTGTTTTCTTCAGGTATAGTCTGGTGTACTGACCATAGGTGGGCCAGAGAAGTAGTCGAGGAGTGTAACGACTTCCCGAGCGGTACACACGACGACTTGGTGGACTCTACTACTCTCGCCCTCCTGCGCTTCAGGCAGGGTGGGTTTATTCGACTTCCGTCAGACGAGCCGGAACCAACAAAGTGGTTCAAGAGCCATCGGCGCGAAGGCTACTACTAGGAGAGTTTAGATGGCCGTCGATAAAAGTTTGATGGAAGCTCCGCAAGGCATTGCTGGCATGGCGATGGACATGGAGCCGATTGAGATTGAGATCGTTGATCCGGAAGAAGTACGGATTGGCATCGATGGGGTAGAGATTGAGATCGGCAAAGATCGACCGAGTGCCGATGACTTCAACGCAAACCTTGCAGACTTTATTGACGAGCAGGAACTTCAGATTCTTGCCTCCGAGTTGATCGGAGATTACGAGCAAGACCTCTCCTCCCGCAAAGACTGGCTGGATACCTACGTCAAAGGTTTGAAGATTCTGGGTATCCGATACGAGGATCGGACAGAGCCGTGGCCGGGTGCGTGTGGAGTGTTCCATCCGCTTCTCATGGAGAGTGCGGTCAAGTTTCAGTCCGAGACGATCATGGAGACCTTCCCTGCGATGGGGCCGGTCAAGACCAAGATCATCGGCAAGGAGACGGCAGAGAAGAAAGACTCGGCCATTCGTGTCGCTGATGACATGAACTATAAGTTGACTGAGGAGATGAAGGAGTATCGGCCAGAACACGAACGCCTCCTCCTGTCCCTAGCCCTCGCGGGTAACTCCTTTAAGAAGGTGTACTACGACCCGTCGCTTGGTCGTCAGACTGCGGTCTATATCCCGGCTGAAGATATCGTGGTGCCATACGGTGCTGCCAACATTGAGTCAGCCGAGCGTGTTACGCACCGGATGCGTAAGACTAAGAATGAGGTGAAGAAGCTTCAGTACGCAGGCTTCTATAAGGATGTGGATCTGGGTGATCCGATCCGTGTCATGGACGAGGTTGAGAAGCAGAAGGCTGAAGATCAAGGCTTCAGCGCGAGCATGGACGAGCGGTTCCAGTTGCTTGAGATGCACGTGAGTTTGGATCTCAAGGACTACCCGGACGTTGATGACGACAATAGTGAGACTGGGATTGCGTTGCCGTACGTGGTGACGATTGAGAAGGGTACGGGGACGATCTTAGCGATCCGAAGGAATTGGAGGGAAGATGACAAGCTCAAGCAAAAGCGACAGCATTTCGTCCACTACGGATATATACCCGGATTTGGATTTTACTACTTCGGCCTTATTCACCTCATCGGGGGACATAGTAAGGCTGCAACGTCCCTCCTTCGACAACTTATCGATGCAGGAACTCTCTCAAATCTCCCCGGAGGACTTAAGTCTAGAGGACTACGAATTAAGGGAGACGATACTCCGATTGCACCGGGAGAGTGGCGAGATGTAGACGTACCCTCGGGTGCGATCAAAGACAATATCCTCCCGCTTCCGTACAAAGAACCTTCGCAGACTTTGGCTACCCTTATGGATCGGGTGGTCGAGGAAGGACGCCGCTTCGCTGCGGTGTCGGATCTGAAGGTATCGGATATGTCTTCGCAGGCTCCGGTGGGCACTACGCTCGCTATCTTGGAGCGCGTGTTGAAGGTGATGTCGGCTGTTCAGGCTCGCATTCACTACACGATGAAGCAGGAGTTCAAGCTCCTCGCTGCGATTATTCGTGACTACACCCCGGATGAGTATTCGTACGAGCCGGAAGTCGGCGGTCGCAAGGCCAAGAAGTCTGACTACGATAACGTCGATATCCTCCCGGTCAGTGATCCGAATGCGGCAACGATGTCGCAGAAGGTGGTGCAGTATCAGGCAGTGCTTCAACTGTCGCAGTCTGCTCCACAAATTTACGATCTACCCTATTTGCATCGTCAGATGATTGAGACGCTTGGCATACGAAACGCCAACAAGATCGTCCCGTCGCCTGATGATCAGAAGCCCGTAGACCCCGTGACGGAAAATATGAACATCATGAACGGCAAACCCGTGAAGGCGTTCTATTACCAAGACCACGAGGCGCATCTACAGGTTCACATGATGGCCATGCAGGATCCAAAGATCATGCAGATTGTGGGACAAAACCCGCAGGCTCAGGCAATCATGGCCGCTGGCGCTGCTCACATCATGGAGCACGTTGCCTTTCAATACCGCAAGGAAATCGAGAAACAGTTGGGAGCAAATCTCCCGCCGATGCCCGATGCGGAGAAGGACGAGAACTTCCTGCCAGAAGCAGCCGAGGTTCAGATCTCTCAACTTGCCGCAGCAGCCGCTGCCAAACTGCTACAGAAGGATCAGGCCGAGGCTCAAGCAGCCCAAGCCCAGCAACAGGCTCAAGATCCTGTCGTCCAGATGCAGCAGATGGAGCTTCAACTCCGACAGCAGGAGTTGCAGATCGAGTCTCAAAAATTGCAGCTTAACGCTCAAATCCAGCAGCAGAAGTTGCAACTTGATGCTCAGGTCAAGATGGCTGATCAGCAGCGCAAGGAGAAGGAGTTGCAGATTGATGCGGCTCTTAAGGCTGACGAGATCGAACTCCGTCAGGCCGAGATCTCAAATCGTCAACAAATTGAAGCAGCCAGAATGGGCGCTGATATTCAGAAGCACAAGGCATCCCTCGCCGCCAAACAGCAGGCAGATGGAGTCCGCATGGGTATCGACATCGCCAAGGCCAAAGAATCCGCTGATCTTCAGCGCAACCGCCCCCAAAAGGGCAAG
>Ga0315901_10005525_pt1 | contig 15379 bp, 13 predicted proteins | sample LakEriMetagenome_10_FD_203761 | JGI IMG/M metagenome (GOLD analysis project Ga0315901, IMG submission 203761) | Freshwater fungal communities from buoy surface, Lake Erie, Ohio, United States - Buoy 2 MA116 | ecosystem: Environmental > Aquatic > Freshwater > Lake | place: USA: Lake Erie, Ohio...
GTTGACCTTGAAATCGTCTGGAAGACGATCCACCGCGATCTACCGGGCTTGCACGCGCAGATTCAGGACGCGCAGGCCAGCCTTCGAAACCGCGGGATCGAAGGGCATTTGTCTTGATCGTCACACAGCCGCTGCCGGGTTGCCTGCGGTCTTCTTCAGGCGGGTTGGAGGCTGTTCCTGATCACAAGAATGATCCTGCCGGCCTCGGGGCTTTCCCCCTTGGGGTCCTGGCGCGGTTTGACGCATCATCTTGGGCTTGCTTTCACTGAGCCAGGCTTTCGGCTGCCGGGGTGTCACCCTTGGCGTCAAGCCCCTGTGCTCAACTCACTGCCCTCATGCTCGCCTTCGTTCTTCGCCGCCTGATGCAGGCCGTCATCGTGATGCTGACGGTGGCCTTCCTGGCTTTCATGCTGTTTCAGCACGTGGGAGACCCCGTCACCAGCCTGCTGGGACAGGACGCCACGCAGGAGCAGCGCGACCAGTTGCGCCAGGACCTGGGCCTGGACCAGCCTTTCCCCGTGCAGTTCGCCAAGTTCGTGGGCAATGCGGTGCAGGGTGAGTTCGGCCTGAGCCTGCGCCAGGGACGCAAGGTGTCGGCGCTGATCGCCGAGCGCTTCCCGGCCACGCTGGAGCTGGCGTTGGTGGCGGCCGTGATCGCACTGTTGGTGGGCATTCCGCTCGGCGTCTACGCGGCGTTGAAGCGCGGTACCTTCGGCTCGCAGGCGGTGATGATGGTGTCGCTGCTGGGGGTGTCGCTGCCCACCTTCCTGATCGGCATCCTGCTGATCCTGTTCTTCGCGGTGATGCTGAAATGGTTGCCGAGCTTCGGCCGGGGCGACACCGTGGCCTTTGGCACCTGGACCACCGGCTTGCTGACGGTGGACGGCTGGAAGCACCTGGTGCTGCCGGCCATCACGCTGTCGGTGTTCCAGCTGGCGCTGATCATGCGCCTGGTGCGCGCCGAGATGCTGGAGGTGCTGCGCACCGACTACATCAAGTTCGGCCGCGCACGCGGCCTGCACAACCGGGCGGTGTACTTCGGCCACGCGCTGAAGAACACGCTGGTGCCGGTGATCACCATCACGGGCCTGCAGCTGGGGGGACTGATCGCCTTTGCCATCGTCACCGAGACGGTGTTCCAGTGGCCCGGCATGGGCCTGCTGTTCATCCAGGCGGTGCAGTTCGCCGACATCCCGGTGATGGCGGCCTACCTGTGCCTGATCGCGCTGGTGTTCGTGATCGTGAACCTGGTGGTCGATCTGCTGTACTTCGTCGTCGACCCGCGTCTGCGGGTCGAGAAGCCGGCGGGGGGCCACTGACATGGCGGCACTCTCGATGTGGGACCGCTGGCGCGACAGCGACGTCTGGCACAGCTTCAAGCGCTCGCCCACCGCCATCGTGGCGGCGCTGATCGCCGCCGTGTGCCTGTTCTGCAGCCTCTTCGCGCCCTGGGTCGCGCCGCACAACCCCTTCGACCTGGCGACGCTGAACCTGATGGATTCGCGCCTGCCACCGGCCTGGCTGGAAGGCGGCAACCCGAGCTACCTGCTGGGCACCGACGACCAGGGCCGCGACATCCTGAGCGCGCTGTTCTACGGCGCGCGCATCTCGCTGCTGGTGGGCCTGGCCTCGGTGCTGTTGTCGCTGGTGGTGGGCGTGGCGCTGGGCCTGCTGGCGGGCTTCGTGGGGGGCGCGGTCGACGCCTTCATCATGCGCGTGTGCGACGTGATGCTGTCGTTTCCGAGCATCCTCGTGGCGCTGCTGATCGACGGCATCGGCCGCGCGCTGTTTCCGAACGCGCACGACACGCTCGCCTTCGGCGTGCTGATCTTCGCCATCGCACTCACCGGCTGGGTGCAGTACGCGCGCACCGTGCGCGGCAGCACGCTGGTGGAGCGGCAGAAAGAATACGTGCAGGCGGCACGCGTGATTGGCGTGACGCCGCTGCGCATCATGGCGCGCCACGTGCTGCCCAACGTGATGGGGCCGGTGCTGGTGCTGGCCACCATCCAGGTGGCGGCGGCCATCCTGACCGAGGCCACCCTGTCTTTCCTGGGCGTGGGCGTGCCACCGACATCGCCCAGCCTGGGCACCCTCATCCGCATCGGCAACGACACACTCTTCTCAGGCGACTGGTGGATCACCATCTTCCCGGGGGTGATGCTGGTGCTGATCGCGCTCTCCGTGAACCTGCTCGGCGACTGGCTGCGCGACGCGCTCAACCCCAAGCTGCAATGAGCGCCCCCGCCACGACCACCACGCCGCTGCTCGAGGTGAAGGACCTCGTGGTCGAGTTCCCCACGCGCCGCGGCACGCTGCGCGCGCTCGACCAGGTGAGCTTCTCGATCGCGCCCGGCGAGATCCTGGGTGTCGTCGGCGAATCCGGCGCCGGCAAGAGCCTCACCGGCGCCGCGATCATCGGCCTGCTCGAGCCGCCCGGCCGCATCGCCGGTGGCGAGATCCGCCTGCGCGGCGAGCGCATCGACACGCTGCCGCCCGAGGCGATGCGCCGCATCCGCGGCAAGCGCATCGGCGCCATCTTCCAGGATCCCCTGACCTCGCTGAACCCGCTGTTCACGGTGGGCCAGCAACTGGCGGAAACCATCCGCGCCCACCTGCCGCTGTCGGAGCAGCAGGCCCGCGAGCGCGCCATCCAGTTGCTCGCCGACACCGGCATTCCGGCGCCCGAGGCGCGCTTCGGCCAGTACCCGCACCAGTTCAGCGGCGGCATGCGGCAGCGCGTGGTGATTGCGCTGGCGCTGGCCGCCGAGCCCGAGCTCATCGTCGCCGACGAGCCGACGACGGCGCTGGACGTGTCGATCCAGGCCCAGATCATCGCGCTGCTCAAGCGCCTGGCGCGCGAGCACGGCACGGCCGTCATGCTCGTCACGCACGACATGGGCGTGATCGCCGAGACCTGCGACCGCGTCGCCGTGCTCTACGCCGGCCGTGTGGCCGAGATCGGGCCGGTGGCCGAGGTCATCCACCGCCCGGCGCACCCGTACACGCGCGGCCTGATGGGCTCGATCCCGGCCATGGACGAAGACCGCGACGAGCTGCTGCAGATCGACGGCGCCATGCCGCGCCTGAACGCCATGCCCGCCGGCTGCGCCTTCCATCCGCGCTGCCCGCAGGCCCACGAGCGCTGCACGCGCGAGCGGCCCGAGCTGCTGGCGGCGGGCGCCACGCGGGCGGCCTGCTGGCTCGTCGACGCCGGGGCCGGCGCATGAGCACCGCACCGCTGCTGCAGGTGCGCGGCCTGACGAAGCGCTTCGACGTCTCGGCGCCCTGGCTCAACCGCGTCCTCGAGCGACTGCCGCGCCAGGTGGTGCACGCGGTCGACGACGTCAGCTTCGACATCGCCCGCGGCAGCACGCTGGCGCTGGTGGGCGAAAGCGGCTGCGGCAAGAGCACGGTGGCGCGGCTGCTGGTGGGGCTGCATGCAGCCTCGGCGGGCACCGTTCACTTCGACGGTCAGGAACTCGTCACGCTGCAAGGCGCCGAGCGGCGCGTGCTGCAGCGCCGGCTGCAGATGATCTTCCAGGACCCCTACGCCAGCCTCAACCCGCGCTGGACGGTGGAGGACATCGTCGCCGAGCCGCTGCGCGAGCACGCGCTGGTGGCCGGCCGCGACGCGCAGCGCGCGCGCGTGGCCGAGCTACTGCTGCAGGTGGGCCTGGCGGCGGCCGATGCCGGCAAGTTTCCGCACCAGTTCAGTGGCGGCCAGCGCCAGCGCATCAGCATCGCGCGTGCGCTGGCCACGCAGCCGGAGTTCCTGGTCTGCGACGAGCCCACCTCGGCGCTCGATGTCTCGGTGCAGGCGCAGGTGCTGAACATCATGAAACGGCTGCAGCGGCAGCACGGCCTGACCTACCTGTTCATCAGCCACAACCTGGCGGTGGTGCGCCACGTGGCCGATGCCGTGGGCGTGATGTACCTGGGCCGCCTGGTGGAAGTGGCGCCCAAGCGCGAACTCTTCGCCACGCCGCGCCATCCGTACACGCGCATGCTGCTCGACGCGATTCCCGACGTGCACATGAGCGGCCGCGCGCGCACCCCCGTTCAGGGGGAGGTGCCCAACCCGCTGCAGCCCCCCAGCGGCTGCGCCTTTCACCCGCGCTGCCCGCATGCCAACGCCCGCTGCCGTGCCGAGCGGCCGGCGCTCGTCACGACCGGCCACGTGCAGGTGGCCTGCCACGCGGTGCAGGAAGGGCGGCTGACCACGGCGGCCGCCCGTGACGCCGTCACACCCCCGGGGTGACGCTTTCACGGGACTCGGACGGCACGAGAGTCGATAACCACGGCATCGGGCGATCAAGCCCGGCCAGCAGGCCACCCGCCTGGCCTGCTGCGCCACCGAGGAGCTGCCGTGAACGACTTCAGCGAAACCATCTTCCTGCCACCGCTGGGCCTGAGCCCGGCCACGGAGCCCGCCTCGGCGCGGCTGCTGTCGGTACCCTCGCCCCAGCAGCGGGGCCGCTATGCGCTGGCCTACTGGCCGGCCACGCTGCGCAGCCTGCTCTCGCCGCACGGGCTCGACCCTTCTGCAGCCCGGTGGTCGTACGCGGCGCGTTTTCAGCCGCGCCCCGACGAACACACGCGCTGGTGCCAGGCCTTCGGGCTGGACGCCGCCGCGGCCGCTGGCGCGCCTTTCCTCTTCAGCCAGGCGACCGGCACGCTGCTGTACATGCGGCTCTTCGCCGACCTGGGCCTGAACTTCCGCCACCTGCTGCACCTGCGCCACCGCGCCACCCACCGGCCGTCGCCACAGGCCGCTCAACTGGGCGGTCAGATCGTCTCGGCGCGGGTCGCGGCCGTGCACTCGCTGGGCGCGCGCAAGGCCCTGGTGCACATCGCCTGCACCGTGAGCAGCGAGGACGGCCTCGTATTGCTGCACGTGCAGGACGACTTCATCGTGCGTGGCTACCGCCCAGGCCAGCTGGCCGCGCTGGCGCGTCACCCCGCACCGCCGTTCGAGGCCCTGCAGCGCCCGGCACCGCGCTGGGCACCGGGCACGGCGCCCTGGCAGGCGCGCATCGACATCGCCTCCGACCTGGGCCAGCGCTACGGCCAGCTCAGCGGTGACGCCAACCCGGTGCACACCACGCCCTGGGCGGCACGGCTCTTCGGCCATCCGAAGCCGTTCCTGCAAGGGCTGGCCACGCGCTCGATGATCGTCGGCCAGCTGGCGCAGGCCGGCTGGCAGGTGCACCGCCTCGACCTGCACCTGTGCCGGCCGGTGCCCTGCGGCGAGCCGGTGCTGCTGTCGCACGACGGCCAGCGTTTCGAGCTGGCCAACGCCAGCGGCACGCAGTTGCTGGCCAGTGGCCGATTCGAGGCGCCGCGGCCCTGAGGCCGCCGCGGTTTCAGCGCGGCAGGAGCCGCTCGCGCGCCAACAGGTCGGCCACCGATTCGCGTTCCCGGATCAGGTGCACGGCGTCGCCGTCGACCATGACTTCCGCCGCCCGCGGCCGCGTGTTGTAGTTGCTGGCCATCACCATGCCGTACGCCCCGGCCGAGAGAACGGCGATGCGGTCGCCGGGCTCCAGCACCAAGGCGCGGTCGCGGCCGAGCCAGTCGCCGCTTTCGCAGATCGGGCCGACCACGTCCCAGGTGAGGGCCGCACCCTCGCGCCGCTGGCAGGGCTCCATCGCCATCCAGGCCTCGTACATGGCCGGGCGCACGAGGTCGTTCATGGCCGCGTCGACGATGCAGAAGTTCTTGCCGCCGTCATCGGTGCGACCGGGCTTGAGCACCTCGACGGTGGTGACGAGCACGCCGGCATTGCCCACCAGCGAGCGCCCCGGTTCGAACAGCACCTCGCGGTGGCCATGCCCGCGGGCATCGAGCCGCGCCAGGAGGGCCGACACCAGATCGGCCGCCGCGGGGGGCTGCTCGTCGGTGTAGGTGATGCCGAGGCCACCGCCCACGTCGACATGGTGGATGGCGATGCCGGCAGCCTCGACCGCCTCGACCAGATCGAGCAGGCGGTCGAGCGCGTCGAGGTAGGGCGCGATCTGCGTGATCTGCGAGCCGATGTGGCAGTCGATCCCGACCACCCTCAGCCCCGGCAACGACGCCGCATGGCGGTAGGCGGCCACGGCCTCGCCGTGGGCGATGCCGAACTTGTTGCCCTTCAGGCCGGTGGAGATGTAGGGGTGGGTGCCGGCGTCGACGTCGGGGTTGACGCGCAGGCTGACCGGCGCCACGCGGCCCAGGCTGCGCGCGACCTGGTCGAGCCGGTCCAGCTCCGGCAGGCTTTCGACGTTGAAGCAGCGCACGCCGGTGCCGCCGGCCAGCAAGGCCGCGCGCATCTCGTCACGCGTCTTGCCGACGCCCGAGAACACGATGCGCGAGGCCTGGCCGCCGGCCGCCAGCACGCGCGCGAGTTCGCCGCCGGAGACGATGTCGAAGCCGGCACCAGCCTCGGCGAAGGTCTGCAGCACGGCCAGCGACGAGTTGGCCTTCATCGCGTAGCACACCAGGTGCTCGCGGCCGCGCAGCGCCTGCTGGTACGAGGCCAGCGCAGCCCGCATGGCGCCGCGCGAGTACACGTACAGCGGCGTGCCGTAGCGGCTGGCCAGCGCATCGAGCGCATGGCCTTCGAGCACCAGCGCGCCGTCGGGGCGGCGGGCCAGGTAAGGAGCGCCGGGCAGCGCGCTCATCGCGGTGCAGGAGCCACGGGGGCCGACGCGGCTGGCGCGGCGGGAGCGGCGGGAGCCGCAGCAGCGGGCAACCTCAGCGGCCCCTTCTGCCCGCACGCGGCCAGCAGCCCGGCAGCCACCATGACGGCAACAGCGGCAAGCCGCGTCGATACACTCGTCCGAGAGGGATTTCCCATGCCGAGGATTTTATGAGCCTGCCCCCGGGCGCCCCCAAGAACACCACCGCGTCGTTGCTGAGCGACGCCGAGTACCGCCAGAACACCGACACGCTGCTCACGCACATCGAGGCCTGCTGCGACCGCTGGTTGCAGGACGATGTCGTCGACATCGACACCCAGCGCACCGGCGGCCTGCTGGAGCTGCACTTTCCCAACGGCAGCAAGATCGTCGTCAACACGCAGCCGCCGCTGCACGAGCTGTGGCTGGCGGCGCGCGACGGCGGCTTCCACTACCGCTGGGACGGCGACGCCTGGCGCGACACGCGCGACGGCAGCGAATTCGTGGCCACGCTGGCCCGGCTGGCGGGTGCGCAGGCGGGGCAGCCGCTGCAGTTCTAGCGGCGAGCGCGCCTCAGCGCTTGAAGAGGTCGAGGATCGAGCTGCGCTCTTCGGCCGAGGGAGCACGCGGCACGGCTTGGTCGAGGCCGACGCTCACGATGCCGGCGCCACCGGCGAACTCCTCGAACATCCACAGGCCGCCCTGCTGCACGACGCCGGCCGGCGGCTGCAGCTCCTGCACCGGCACACCTTTCAGCGCGTGCTGCATGAACTCGATCCAGATCGGCAGCGCCAGGCCGCCGCCGGTTTCGCGGCTGCCGAGCTTCTTGGGGTTGTCGTGGCCCACCCACACCACGGCGGCCAGCGTGGGCTGGAAGCCGGCGAACCAGGCGTCCATCGAGTCGTTGGTGGTGCCGGTCTTGCCGTAGAGATCGGGCCGCTTGAGCGTGCCTTGGGCGCGCGCGGCGGTGCCGCTGCGCGTGATCTCCTGCAGCAGCGTGCCCATGACGAAGGCGTTGCGCTCGGGCAGCGTACGCAAGGCTTCGGTGCGCTCGGGCGGGCGGGTCTGCAGCAGCACGCGGCCCTTGCTGTCGGCCACGCGGCTGATCAGCATCGGCGGCACCAGGAAGCCGCCGTTGGCGAACACGCTGTAGGCCGTGGCCATCTGCATCGGGGTCACGGTGCCGGCACCCAGGGCCATGGTCAGGTAGGGCGGATGGCGGCTGCGGTCGAAACCGAAGTTGTCGAGCCAGCGCTGGGCGAACTCGGTGCCGGTGGCCTCGAGCACGCGGATCGAAACCATGTTCTTGGACTTGGCCAGCGCCACCTGCAGCGACATCGGGCCTTCGAAGGTGCCATCGTAGTTCTTGGGTTCCCAGGGCTGGCTGCCGGTGGCGGTGGCGTCGTAGAACAGCGGCGCGTCGTTGACGATGGTCGCCGGCGTGAAGCCCTTCTCGAGCGCCGCCGAATAGACGAAGGGCTTGAAGCTCGAACCCGGCTGGCGCCAGGCCTGGGTGACGCGGTTGAACTGCGTCTTGTCGAAGTCGAAGCCGCCGACCATGGCGCGCAGCGCCCCAGTGCGCGGGTCCAGCGCCACCAGCGCGGCCTGGGCCTCGGGCAACTGCGTCAGGCTCCAGCTGCCCTTGGCCTTGCCTTCCGACACCTCGAGCGCGCGCACGATGGCGCCGCGGCGAATCTGCTTCTGCGCCGGCGACTTGGCCGACAGGCCCGAGGTCACGGGCTTCAGCCCCTCGCCACTGACGTTGACGATGTCACCCGACTGCAGCATCACCTGCACCTGCGTCGGCGAGGCCTGCAGCACGACGGCGGCGCGCAACTCGCCGTTGTCGGGGTGATCGGCCAGGGCCTCGGCCACGCGGGCATCGAGCAGGGCCGGGTCGGCGGGCAGGTTGACATAGGCCTCGGGGCCGCGGAAGTGCTGGCGCAGCTCGTACTCCATCAGCCCCTTGCGCAGGGCGCGCCAGGCCACCTGCTGGTCGGCGGCGTTGACGGTGACGGTGACGTCGAGGCCGCGGCTGTAGGCCTCTTCGCCGTATTGCGCAAACACCAGCTGGCGCGCCGCCTCGGCCACGAACTCGCCCCAGTCGGGGGAGTCGTCCTGGCGCTGGTACTTCAGCGGCTGGGCCAGCGCTTCCTCGTGCTGCGCCTCGGTGATGAAGCCGCCGGTGAACATGCGTTCGATGATGTAACGCTGGCGGATCGTGGCCCGGCGCGGGTTGCTGATCGGGTTGTAGGCCGAAGGCGCCTTGGGCAGGCCGGCCAGCATGGCGGCCTCGGCGATGGTCACGTCCTTGAGCTTCTTGCCGAAGTAGATCTCGGAGGCCGCGGCGAAGCCGTGTGCGCGCTGGCCGAGGAAGATCTGGTTCATGTAGAGCTCGAGGATCTGGTCCTTCGAGAGCAGGCTCTCCATCTTCAGCGCCAGCAGGATCTCGTAGATCTTGCGCGTGAAGGTCTTCTCGGTGGAGAGATAGAAGTTGCGCGCCACCTGCATGGTGATGGTGCTGGCGCCCTGGCTGCGCGCGTCGCGCAGGTTCTCGATCGCGGCCCGCGCGATGCCCTTGTAGTCGACACCGCCATGCTGGTAGAAACGGGCGTCCTCGGCCGCCAGCACGGCGTCCTTCATGACCTGCGGGATCTGCCCGATCGGCGTGAAGTTGCGCCGCTCCTCGCCGAACTCGGCCAGTTGCACGCCGTCGGCCGAGTACACGCGCAGCGGCAGCTTCGGGCGGTAATCGGTGAGCGAGTCGATGGCCGGCAGGTTCGGATAGGCCACCGCCAGCGCCACGCCCACCAGCAACAGCAGCGACAGCAGGCCCGCGATCGCCAGGCCGCCCATCACCGCCAGCACGCGGCCGACCCACTGCAGCGCACTGCGCCGGGGCGCGGTGGCGGGCCCGGTCGGGGGGCTGGCGGCGTCGTTCATCGGATCGGGGACAGTAGGGCGTGCAGTGAATGGGCGACAAAGCGCCTCGGCCGCCCATTGTGTGGGATGCCCGACGGCACCGGCATCGACCTGGGGCGGGCGACACTGCTGGCCTTGAATTCAGGCCGCGACCGTTGCCGGTCGGCATCCGTGACTTTGTCCACAGGCCACCCACAAGCAACGGGGGTTGCCCCGAGGCATGCGCTTTCGGCTTGTTTCACTTGTGGCAAGAGGCCACCGGAAACGTCAGGATCGGGCAACGTAAGGCAGGTCTTCACCGGCCTTTTTTCTTTGTCGCACAAAGGGTTTACTGCTAGCATTGAAGTAACTTCTTAACAAGCTCGGGGTCAGTGCCGAAGCCCTTTCCCAACGCCCCGACAGCCCGTCGAGCCCGCCCCGCCGCACCCGGCAGGCCTGCGTCGACGCTATCGTGGGTGCTCTGTTGGGCAGTCGGGGCCGGCAAGGCCGAGGAGTAGGCAACGTGGGATTCCTGGATATCTTGCTGGGCCGCAAGCACCCGCCGGTGATCGGACTGGACATCAGTTCCTCGAGCGTCAAGCTCGTCGAACTCGACCAGTCGTCATCGGGCGAGTTCGTGCTCGAGCGGTTTGCGTCCGAGCCCTTCGAGAAAGGCTGGATCACCGACGGCCAGATCGAGAAGTTCGACGAGGTCGCGGGCGCCGTGAAGCGGGTGCTGCAGAAGAGCGGCACGAAGACCCGCAACGTCGTCATGGCGATGCCGCAGAGCGCGGTCATCACCAAGAAGATCATGCTGCCGGCCGGCCTGCGCGAAGAAGAGATGGAACTGCAGGTCGAGAGCGAGGCCAATCAGTACATCCCGTTTTCGCTCGACGAAGTCAGCCTCGACTTCTGCGTCATCGGCCCGAGCGCCACCAGCGCCGGCGATGTGGAGGTGCTCATCGCCGCCAGCCGCAAGGACCGCGTGCAAGACCGCCAGGGCCTCGCCGAGGCCGCCGGCCTGAAGCCCATGGTGCTCGACATCGAGAGCCACGCCTCTCGGCTGGCGATGTCGCGCGTCGTCAGCGCACTGCCCAACGAAGGCCGCGACGCCCTGGTGGCGCTGTTCGAGATCGGCGCCGACACCACCAGCCTGAAGGTGCTCCGCGACGAAGAGATGCTCTACGACCGCGACCAGGCCTTCGGTGGCAGCCAGCTCACCCAGCTGATCAGCCGCCAGTACGGCTTCAGCTTCGAGGAAGCCGAAGCCAAGAAGCTCAGCGGCGACCTGCCCGAAGACTACGAAAGCGCCATCCTCGCGCCCTTCGTCGACAGCCTCAGCCAGGAAATCGGCCGTGCGTTGCAGTACTTCTTCACCAGCACGCCGCACCACAAGGTGCACTACGTGATGCTGGCCGGCGGCACGGCCACGCTGCCGGGCCTGAAGGACCGCGTCACCGACCTCACCGGCTTCGCCTCCAGCGTGGTGAACCCGTTCGAGAACATGCAACTCAGCGCCTCGGTGCGCGAGAGCCGCGTGCGCCGCGAGGCGCCGTCATACCTGACGGCCTGCGGGCTGGCGATGCGGAGGTTCCTGCAGTGATCCTCATCAACCTACTGCCCCACCGCGAAGTCAAGCGCGCGCAGAAGAAGCGCGCCTTCTTCGTCGGCCTCGGCGGCAGCTTCGTCGCCGGCCTGATCATCGCCGGCGTCTGGTTTTCCGTGCTGCAGCAGATGACGGCGGCCCAGACCTCGCGCAACGATTTCCTGAAGGCCGAGATCGCGCGGCTGGACACCCAGATCAAGGACATCGCCACGCTGCGCCAGGACATCGAGGCGCTCAAGGCCCGCCAGCGCGCCGTCGAGAACCTGCAGACCGACCGCAACGTGCCGGTGTACCTGCTCAACGAGCTGACGAAGCAAACGCCCGAAGGCGTGTACCTGACCTCGATCAACCAATCGGGGCAGACGGTGGCCATCAAGGGCATCGCCCAGACCAACGAGCGCGTGTCGGAACTGCTGCGCAACACCTTCTACAACTCGCCGTGGCTGGAGAAGCCCGAACTCATCGAGATCAAGGCGACGAACCAGGGCGCGGGTCGCGACGCCCGCCGGCTGTTCGAGTTCTCCATGCGCGTGTCGATCAAGCGCGCGCAGCCCGCGGCGGCCACCCCAGCCGCCGCGCCGGTCGCCACCCCGGCCGCCGCAGCGGCGAAGTCTTCCTGAGGGCACCATGGCCAGACCCTCCACCCTCAATTTCGAAGCCAGCCGGCTGCTGGACGGCGCCGCAGGGCAGTTCCGCAACCTCAACCCCAACGAGCCCGGCCAGTGGCCCACGTTGCCCAAGGCTGCAGCCTGGGTCGGCGCGGTGGTGCTGGCTGTCGTGCTGGGCTGGTTCCTGCTGATCAAGTCTGCTGCCGAGGAGCTCGAGGCCGCGCGCGCGCTCGAGCCCAAGCTGCAGGCCGACTATGTGTCGCGCCTGCGCCAGGCCGTCAACCTGAACGAACTGCGCAAGCAGAAGCTGCAGGTGCAGGAGTACGTCACCCAGCTCGAGAAGCAGCTGCCCGGCAAGGCCGAGATGGACGCCCTGCTGTCCGACATCAACCAGGCCGGTCTGGGCCGCGGCCTGCAGTTCGAGCACTTCAGGCCCGGGCAGATCCAGGTCAAGGAGTACTACGCCGAGCTGCCGATCTCGATCCGCGTCAACGGCCGCTACCACGACGTCGGTTCCTTCGCGGCCGACATCGCGAACCTGTCGCGCATCGTCACCCTGCACAACCTCATCATTTCTCCGGCCCCGCGCGACCCCTCCGGCAACCTGTCGATGGAAGCCATAGCGCGCACCTACCGCTACCTCGACAGCACGGAGATCGCTGAACAGCGGGCCTCTGCGGCGCCGAAGAAGGGAGCTCGCAAGTGAAGACTTCGAGCCTTGTTCGCCTGGGCGTGGCCCTGCTCGGCCTGAGCCTGCTGGCCGGCTGCACGGCCGACCACGACGAGTTGCGTCAGTGGATGGAGCAGCAGCGGCGCGAGATCAAACCCAGCGTCACGCCGCTGCAGGCGCCGAAGAAGTTCGATCCCGAGCCGTACTCGCAGACGCAGGCCGTGGAGCCCTTCAGCAGCCAGAAACTCAGCGTGGCCCTCAAGCAGGAGGCGCGCGCGCCGAATTCCCTGCTGGCACGCCAACTCAACCGGCGCAAGGAACCCTTGGAAGCCTTTCCGCTGGACAGCATGAGCATGGTCGGCAGCGTCACCAAGCAGGGGCTGCCGTACGCGCTGCTGCGCGTGGACGCCCTGCTGTACCAGGTGAAGGTCGGTGACCATGTCGGCCAGAACTACGGCCAGATCATCCGCATCAGCGAAACCGAGATCACGCTGCAGGAAACCGTCCAGGACGCAGCAGGTGAATGGATCGAGCGCCCCGCCACCTTGCAGCTCCAGGAGAAGGCGCGATGAGGAAACCAGAGGAGAAACCCACGATGTTCCATTGGCCTTCCTGCCGTGCCGCACTGGCGGCACTGGGAACCGCCGCGCTGGCGGTCTCGTGGCCGGGTCTGGCCTGGGCGCAGAACGCGATCCAGTCCATCACCAGCAGCCAGCAAGCGGGAACCGAGGTCGTGCGCATCGAGATGTCGCAACCTCTGGCCGCCGTGCCGGCGGGCTTCTCCGTGCAGTCGCCGCCGCGGATCGCGATCGATCTGCCGGGCGTCAGCAACGCCATCGGCCGCAACCTCGTCGAGGTCAACCAGGGCAACCTGCGCTCGGTGGCCGTCGCCCAGGCCGGCGAACGCACGCGCCTGGTGCTCAACCTCAAGCAGGCCTCGGGATACCGCGCCCAGCTGCAAGGCAACACGCTGCTGCTGGTGCTCGATGTCACCGGCCCCACGGCTGAAGCCGTGGCGGCGGCACCGGCGGCATCGCCGGCCACGGGCGCCACCTTCGCGCCGGCCCAGAACGCCAGCAACTTGCCGCTGCGCGAGATCGACTTCCGTCGCGGCTCCGACGGCGCCGGCCGCGTCATCGTCGGCCTGCCCAGCACGCAAGTCGGTGTCGACATCCGCCAGCAGGGCCAGACGCTCGTCGTCGAGTTCCTGCGTTCGTCGCTGCCCGAGGCCTTGCGCCGGCGCCTGGACGTCACCGACTTCGGCACGCCGGTCAAATCGATCGCCACCTTCCAGAACGGCGATCGCGTGCGCATGGTCGTCGAGCCCACGGGCGCCTGGGAGCACAGCGCCTACCAGACCGACAACCAGTTCGTGCTGGAAGTGCGGCCGATGAAGGTCGACGCCAACAAGCTGACGCAAGGCCCGGGATTCAGCGGCGAAAAGCTCAGCCTGAACTTCCAGAACATCGAGGTGCGGGCGCTGCTGCAGGTGATCGCCGACTTCACGAACTTCAACGTCGTGACCAGCGACACCGTCACCGGCACCGTCACGCTGCGCCTGAAGGACGTGCCCTGGGACCAGGCCCTGGACATCATCCTGCAGAGCAAGGGCCTGGGCGTGCGCAAGAACGGCAACGTGCTGTGGATCGCGCCGAAGGAAGAGCTCACCGCCAAGGAGCAGATCGAGCTCGAGTCGCGCAAGAAGATCGCCGATCTGGAACCCACCCGCACGCAGTCGTTCCAGCTCAACTACACCAAGGCCGAAGACGTGGCCAAGGGCATCACCGGCCAGAACCTCGTGGGCGGCGGTGGTGGCGGCGCCGGGAACAACCAGTCGGGCCGCATCCTCAGCCCGCGCGGCAGCGTGCTGTTCGAGTCGCGCACCAACCAGCTGTTCGTCACCGACGTGCCGACCAAGCTCGAGGAGATCCAGGAACTGATCACCAAGATCGACATCCCGGTGCGCCAGGTCCTGATCGAGGCGCGCATCGTTGAAGCTGACGACAGCTTCGGCCGCAACCTGGGCGTCAAGCTCGGCGGCACCGATGCCCGCGGCACGCCCACGCGGGCCGGCATCAGCGTCGGCGGCTCGTACGACGCCATCGGCGTGCAGACCGGGCAGATCGCCGGGCCGGTGGCCTTCCAGCCGCTCTCGCAGTTCGTGAACCTGCCCGCCAATGGCATTGGCGGCGCCAGCGCGGCCACGTTTGCGCTGTCGCTGTTCGGTGCATCCGCCAACCGCTTCCTGAACCTGGAGCTGTCGGCACTCGAGGCCGAAGGCCGCGGCAACATCGTCTCGAGCCCGCGCGTCATCACGGCCGACCAGCGTGAAGCGACGATCGAGCAGGGCGAAGACATCCCCTACCAGCAGGCCACGTCGAGCGGCGCCACGTCGGTGTCGTTCAAGAAGGCGACGCTGAGCCTGAAGGTCAAGCCGCAGATCACGCCCGAGGGCAACGTGATCCTCAACGTCGAGGTCAACAAGGACAGCCGCGGCGAGCTCACCACCGCCGGCCCGGCCATCAACACCAAGCGCGTGACGACCGAAGTGCTGGTCGAAAACGGCGGCACGGTGGTGATCGGCGGCATCTTCACGCAGGACGAGCAGAACCGCGTGAGCAAGGTGCCGCTGCTGGGCGACATCCCCTTCCTCGGCGTGCTGTTCCGCAGCAATGAGCGCAGCACGCGCAAGACGGAGTTGCTCGTGTTCATCACGCCCAAGATCGTCACCGACCGGTCGGCTGCGCGCTGACGCCAGCGGCCTGCGTGCCCAGGGATATGACTATGCAGATGATTCGACGCGTTTTCCTTGCGCTTGCGGTCGCGGGCTTGGCGGCTTGCGGTGGCGGTGGCGGTGGTGGCTCGCCGTTTGGTGGCCCTGCGGGTGGGGGTGGTGGTGGCGGTGGCGGAAGCGGCGGCGGTGGGACGGGAA
>Ga0315901_10005528_pt1 | contig 15374 bp, 22 predicted proteins | sample LakEriMetagenome_10_FD_203761 | JGI IMG/M metagenome (GOLD analysis project Ga0315901, IMG submission 203761) | Freshwater fungal communities from buoy surface, Lake Erie, Ohio, United States - Buoy 2 MA116 | ecosystem: Environmental > Aquatic > Freshwater > Lake | place: USA: Lake Erie, Ohio...
TGGCTTCGCTTGCGTTTGTAAAAAAACGGGTTCGGCAAATCCTTGTGGTGTAAGGGTTTTAGCGCGTTGTTTTTGTTGTGCGTACTGTTGGCCTCGTCGAGCGTTACACGGTTTGCAAGCCGGCACGAGGTTACTTATCTCGTTGGTGCCGCCGTTGTCGGTGGGCTCAAGGTGGTCGGCCTCCGTTGCTTGGTTTACTCCGCACCAATGGCACACGGCGTTGCCGTTGTCGAGCACTTTTAAACGGTTGTGTTTGAATTCTTTTTGGTTGCGTTGCTTACTGTTGTTGTTAGTTGGCATTGCTACTCCCGCGCTTCGCTTGGGCTAGCGCGGCGCAAGCGCCTTGCTGTCGTGGTTGCTGGTAGCTGCTCATGTCGGGTTTACCTCGGTTGTGTTGGTTTGTTAACGATATGTCAATGCTCGAGCGATTAAAGCCTAATGCGGTAATGCTCACCCACGGGGTTGCCTCAACCCGTACCCTTGCATTACTTGGCTGGTTATGTTTACAGCCCGCCCCAACACGTCACCCAATTAGGGGCGTGTCGGTCTACCCACGTCACCGTGTTTTATACCTGTCACCTTGCGAGGGGTGTAGGCCTTGGTACTTGCCAATTGTCTAACTAGATGAGTGGGTAAAGGTTCCGAATAGTAGCTGTTGTATCTCTTGCATTTGTGCAGGACGCCATACAAACGCCATTTGCCCACAAGCGCGTAACGCTGTTAGCCATTGCTCTTGGCTTGCTGTTGTCTTGCCTCGTTGTGTCTTAAGCTCTGCAAACACAACCATTGGCTTTAGCCCTGTAACCATGTTGCCCGGGTGCACTAGCACCAAGTCAGGAAAGCCGCTGTCGCCTTGTGTTGCTGTAGCCCAACTACCGTTAGCGCGTTGGCTTGGTAGGTCATGGTGCACTAGCCAACCTAAGTCTCGAGCCAGCGTAACAATGCTGTTTTTAAACTCGCGCTCGCTTAATAGGTTGGGCGTAAGTTTCATTGCGGCTTAAATGCGCGACGTAGGGCTTCGTGCGCTAAATTAAGCTCGTCTTGTAGGCGGTCTGCCTCGGTTTGCAGCTCAACAATGCGGTTGTTTAACTCCATTACTAAGGCTTGCTCGGCAGCCAATTTGCGGGCTATTTCCATGCTGTGTTGGCGTACGTCGCGTAGGTCTTGTGCGTAGCTGTAGTTGGACTTGTACCGGGTCATTTCATTATTCCAATAACCTTGGTTGCGTCGCTTGCTGTAAGCGTTTCTAGTATTACGTCGTTACGGCCGAGTATTTCGTGCAGCTTTTCTAGTAGCTCACCCTCGTCGTATTCGCGGCCCTTGGCTAACGCTTTAATAAAGTTGATTTGTTTTGCGCTGGCAAAGTTTCCGCTTGGTGCCGCGTCGTTTAGGACGGCTTTAGAACCTGCTACCGCTCGAGTGTGTTCAGGCCTAACCATTGGTTGGCTGTCGTCGTCTTGGCGGGCTAACACCTCGTTTTTGCTAGCAATGCTTTTGTTGACGCCAAAACCCATATAGCCAAGTGCACGGCCTAACGCGCTAGTCATGCCAACCATAAATTCGCTGTTTTTCGTGTAGGGCGTTTTGCCCGGGTATGGCTCGGCAGCTGTAGCAATCGCTGGTAGCGCGTCGTCAACGTCTCGGTACACGGTTACGGTGCAGCGGTAAAAACATGAACCGTCGGGCATGGTAACTACTTGCGCGTCGGTTTCTTGTATGCGTAGGTTCGGGTATTTCTTTAATGCTTCCGTTAAACGAGTTGGCACGTCTACGTAGTTGTCAATGTTAAAGGCCATTGGAAACCACAATCTCGCAATTTTCGACGCTTAACACTTGCATTGCTTGTGCGTATGCTTTCGCGGCGTATGGTGCGTGAGGTGTTTTGTTTTCGCCAGCGGCCAGCACGTTTAACAACCATTCGCCCGCGTTCATATCCTCGGGGTCGTAATCGTGCATTGTTACTAACAAGGTAACTTTTTGTAGTTGCGTGTTCGGTGTTTCTACTTTTTCTTGCATGTCGGGTTTTCCTTTTCTAGTCGGGTCTGTATTTATAGCACACCGCTGTTACACGGTTGGTAGGTCTGCCATTGTCCATAGTTTGTAGCTCTTAACCCAATAACTACCGCCGCTGTTGTCGTCATGCTCGACGTGTTGCCAAGCCAGCTCGGCTATTTGCCAGCCGTACAGCCAGCCAACAAGGTTGTAGGTATCGGGCAGTAAAAGCTGCACAAGTACAAACGGGCTGTTGGGGTAGCGGTCTATTTCAACGCCCGGCACAATAAGGCTTACGACGTCGTTAGCGCAATCCGTAGTTTTAACTTGGTAAATGTCTACGTCGCCAAGTAGTGCGTTATGTTCGACGCTGCCCAAAAGTGTTACGCCCGGGTGTTCCAATAGGTAGTGGTCTGCAAACACAATCTCACCTAACGCGCCGATTGCTTCGCGGGCTGCCCTAAATTGTTTGCGCTCGCTGTTAAACGTGTTGGCACACTCTTTGCGTTGTGCCGCAATAAACTTTGCGTAATCCTTTTGGGCTTGGCTAATTGTGCCCGTGTCGGTCACGCGTCGCCGCCTAACGCCTCTATTGCTAACTCAATAACAAACGCCCGCGGGTCTTCAATACGCACCATGTCGGTATGTAGCGCCCGCAATTCGCCTTTTAGGTGGTAGAGGTGCCGGGCGTGTTTGCTTTCCACGTGCGCGGGTTTTACTAGCTCGTCCAAAATGGTAAACATTTTGCGCGTTGTTTCGCTAATACCTATTTCGGGGTATTGCGCTTGGTAATGCTCGTAGTTGCTCATGTCGGGTGTCTTTCGTGTCGGGTTAGTTTGCTGTTTTCCATGGTAGCCAACCGCTGTTACGCCAAATGGCTACCGCGGCCCGCACGTTAATTTGTGGGTCAAAAAGTTGGGCGCAATCGTTCAAAATGCCTTGGGCTTGTAGCCAACCGGTAGGCCAGTACGTTGAGGGTTTGCACCAAAAGTAATTCAATTGAAAATAGCCAGCGCTACCGCCCATCGTGTCGGTTGAGTTAAACGCGTCATGGGTGCAACGGCTCTCACGATAAGCAACCTTTAATGCTGTTTCCATTTCGGCTACTGGTAAGCCCTCAAGCGCTAGCAAGGTGCCAACAATTGTGCAGCTGTCCACGTTTACCGTCGTGGTTGGTGCCGGCACGGAAAAGGGCACGTAGACGGTGCTTGGTATGGTGCTTGCTGGTTGGTCATTAGGCGCGTTTAGAGCGCTTGTAGTGGCCGCAAACCCCAAAAGGGCTGTAACTATGCCTATTACTAATTTGGTGCCTGTAATCATGGTTTTACCTCGCATTGGTAGGGGACGCCCCACGAGCCGCTAGCCAAGGTTTTAAAAGCTAGTTGCGCGTGTAATACGCGTTTCGTTTCGGCGTCTCGAAATAGTTGAAACATGGCTTGTTGGCCGTTGTCGAGTGTCGTTATGTAACACTCGTACAAAAAGGTTTGTAGCTCGTCTGTCATTAGGTACCTCTAGCTTTCCGTCGGTAGTTCAACGGTAGTGCAGGGTGCTACGCGGTTGGTGGATTATCCCCAAACACCAATAAAAACGCGGCTTCGACGGCTTGAGGGTTGTCTGCCATGCTTGGCGATATCTCAACGTGCCACCAATCGCCACCCGGTGCGCCGCTTATGTCGGGCTTGCTGTAACTACTCCACGCTTGACGGTCACAACGCCAGCCACGGCCAAAAGGTTTTGGAAAGTAATCCAAAATTGCTTGCACACCTAGCGCGTTGGCGTTGGCAACAACCTTGTTAATAAACTCAAGCGAGGTTTTACGGCCTGTTGGTACGCCCTTGTTTTTGTCTGCCATGTAGCGCCAGCTCAGGTCTACGGCTCGGCCTGTGGCGTGTACCGACAAGCTGCCCGGTTTGCCTTTCATGTCGCGCTGTCCCCAACTGCCGTTATTCCATAAACTTTCGTTGCTGTACTTAATCGCGCACTTAATCCACGCGTCCATACCGGCACGTGGCGCGGGTGCGGCCCCGTCGGCGTTGCCTATGTAATCTCGAGCGCCAGCAACACCGGGCTTGGCTTTAGCAACAACCATTATTTAGGCGGCTCGGTTTTGCTTTTAAGGCCGTTAGACGCGACAAGGCCGCTAAGGGTGCCAGTAAGAAACACAAGCAACGTAGAAAGCAAGTCGATGAGCTGTGCGTCAGTAGGCGCCTGTTTTTCAGGCTGGTCTACAAATAAAATTCCGTATATAAATGCAAATACAGTAAAACTAAAACATACTGCCATTAAACGGCCAACAAAAACAATTAGTCCTGCGTGTTGTTGTTCAGGGGTTTTCATTATCGCAACTCGCTTTCGTAAAGCATGTGTAGCCCGTATTTTGTTTAGAAACTGTGCAGCCACTACAGCCCCAAGCCACTACCGCTACAAGGATTGTGCAGCCAAGTAGGTAACGCCATCGCATTAGGCCGCTGGTGGGTTTGCTGCTAGTTCAGTTGCTTTAGCCATTGTGGCGGCTTCGCTCGGCTGTAGCGCGGGGTCGTCCATCCATTCGAGGCAGTAGTAGCCGTCGCCCGGTTCGTTGTAACGCCAAGTAGTGCCGGGCGCCAATTCGCGTGTTGCATTGCCAATTTGCTTATCTATTTCGGCTTTAGTTGGTACAGCCATTACGCCACCTTAATAATTGAAATTGAAGCAAAAATTGCGGGGTCGGTAAAAAAGACTAGCCCAAGTGTAGAACTACCTGCCGTGTTTGTTATTAGATATTGCAACTCAAAGTTTTTAGAGGCAGTAATAGTAAATGCACCAATTAGAGGCAAATTGTTTTGGCTTCCGGGTATTTCTACACCCGTGCCATCTATTACGCTTGTGCTGTCGCTTGTATTGTAAAACCTTGAAATTGTTTTATTGGTTGCGTAAAACGGTTGGTTGGCAATGACATTGTAAGTGCCAGCGGGCAAAGTAATAACGCTAGACGCAATAGAGCAGCCCGTTATATTGTTTTTTAGAGTTGTGTTAAGTGTGCGCTTTTGAAATGAGCCCGTAGCACCCGCGCCGCCTGTTGTGCCGTTTGCTTGCGTTTCGTTAAACACCGCAATACTGGCCCCACCACCTACCGCCACCCAAGCCGCGCCGTCGTAGTAGTAGGTTGTGTTGTCGCTTTCCAAATAAGCAAACTGGCCCTCGGCTAAAACCTTTTCGCCACTTCCGCCAAACGCCGCCGTGCGCGCTGTTGCGTCTGCAAAAACGGGTATGCCGCTATTCGTTACGGTCAAATCGGCAGCGGTTAAAACCTCGCCGCTTACGTATGCTGGTACAAAAGTTGTTGCGTTAGCGCCCATGGGTTTACTTTATCCTAAAACGGGTTGAGGGTCGGTTATTCCAATAATTCCGTAAATGGCGTCGTTTAAAATAAATTCGTACACAATCACCGTAGGGCTGGTACTGATTAGGACGCTATGCCCGGTAGCAAAATTTAGGCGGTGCTCTATGCCCTCTATGGCTAGCTCTTGGGCTAGTTGGGTTGTTGTTAGCCCTGTTTGAAAAGACTTTTCTATGGTGATGGTGTCGCCAATTTCGAGAGTTGCTACCGTGTCGCGTTGTGCAGCTGTTAGGACGGTAAACGTCGTTTCTACTGACGTGTAGCGGGCCTCGGGTTGGCCGTTTAATAGGTAGTCGGCGGCGTCGTCCACCTCGCCTTGAACGTGTAAAAGGCTGTTGCCAATGCTGTTGGTTTGTATGAAGTAGGTGGCAATGCTGCCAGCGTCAGTAGCGGTAGCGGTTTTGTTGTCGAGGGCGGTTACTACGGCGCGGTTTATTACTTGGTCGGCTTCAAAAGATATGCCTACGCCAGTAAATTTAAGGGTGCCGGGTGCGCCGTCGTCGTGGAAGTTTGCCGAGCTGCCTGCAAGGGTGTTGCCGATACGGTTTTGGAAAGTTAGGACGCCTGCTCGAGACATAAACAACCGCCCAAATTCGGCGGTGTCGTTTATTTGGGTTAGGTAGTTAAGTACGTTGGTACCGGCTGGCACGGTGTAGGCGGCGTCATGGCCGAGGTTTACGGTGCCTGTAGCAATGTTGCGGGCCGCTATTGGAAACGCCACCTCGGGTAAATCTAGGACGGTTTCTATGCGCTCGCCCGAGGTTTCGGCGGTTACGTTTAACTCGTTTAATACGGTTTGGCTAAGCAAATAGAATTGGTCGGCACAATACACCTCTACCGTGTCAGTACCGCCAAGGCTAAAGTTGTAGTCGTAGTTAACGACGTAGCCGTTAAAAATGTACTCAGGGTTATTAAGGGTGTCGTAACGCAATAGGCGTACCTCGCGCATTGGGGCTAGCCCGGGTTGCGCGTTGGCGGTGTCAAAAAATGGGCTGTCTTGGTTAAACGGATTGAATACGCCCGAGGCCAACGTGTCGTCGAGGGTAAAGGTCATGGTGCCAGCGCCGAACGTGTCGCCTTGGTCTCGGCGTCCACGTCGTACGTTGACGTTTAGAGCACCGTCTAAAACGCTTGCAAATTCGCCTACACCGTCTAGCACGTACTCGGTATTGTTGAGCACCCCGCGCGTACTGTCATCGAGCGTAAACGCGTTAAGTTGAAAACCTGTCGCTATTTGTAGGTCATAGTTACCCGATTGGACTACAGCTACAGCCATGTTAAGCCACGTTTAGTTGTAGCGGGCCAGCGGTACGCGAATACGCCCGCAACGCGTTAACAACACTTTGGCCTATTTCGGCGCTAGTAGACAAGCCGCCAGCCACGTTAATTGTTACGCCGCTACCGCCCATGTTGCCCATTTGTGATAACGGAATGACAGCCTCCGGGCCTGCCTCGCCAATCATGGCAAGCGTTGGCCCGGTCACTATGCCGCCGTCGGCCATTTTAGGTATCGAGCTACTAATACTGGAAACAATACGGTTAACACGCTCGGTTACTACTACGTCAATGTTTACCGAGCGCTTAAGTTTTGCGGCTATCTCGTCCATTTTGGCCATAAGTTTTGGCGTTAATTTGGTTAGTTCTGCCTCAAGGCCGTTAACAATGAATTGGGCTTGGTCTACGCCTGTCTTGTACCAATTGTTGGCGGCTTGTAGCCCTACCTTGTCGGCTGCCCGTTGTGCGGCCTCTACAAGCGCGTTAGTTTCGTCTATAGCGGTTTGACCGCCCTTTACAAGCTCTAAGGCTATTTCGGCGCCAGCGACGTTGCCAGCGTCCAGCACGTAACCCAATGCGTCTTGGCTTAAACCCATCTCAAGGGCTTTGCCAAGGTTTACGGAATACTCGACAACGCCTTTAACTTGGGCACGTAGCGCGTCTAAAAAGCCTTTAAAGCCGTAGTCGCCAGCTTCAAGCGCGGCGTTAAAATCTAGGGCGCCCTTTACGGCGTCGCTTACCTTGGTGGCAAAATCGTTAAATTCGCCTTGCGCGTCGGCAAGCTTGTCTTTAGCGGTATCGACGGCTTCGCCCAATTTGTCTTTAAGCGCCGTGGCGAAACTCTCAACCTCTTTTTTGGCGCCCCCTACGGCTGGCGGTGTCTCTTGAAACTTTTTATTAAACTCCCCGGCGGCGTCGGCCATACGCATTTGTGCTTGGTTTGACCGGCCCATTTCTTGGTTGTATGCGCCTGTTTCTTTTTTGGCGTCAAACATGCCCGAGCCAATAGCCTGTATTGCGTTTGTAAGCGCGGTGAGCGGGTTAATGTTTTCCGCTACTTTCGCAAATACATTTAGTTTGTCTATTGCTTTTTGTGCCGGGCTAGGCATGTTGCTAAACGCGTCGTTAATTTTTACTAAGCCGTTAGCAAAATCGGTTGCCGCTGGCAATAATTTTTGGCCGAGTTGTATTTGAAAATCTTTAAACAAGGCGCTTAGGGTGCGTTGTTTGTTTGCAAGGTTGTCGGCTGTCCTAGCAAAGTCGCCTTGCGCGTCGCCTGTCTGTTTGTAGATAGCGGCCTGTGCCGCCAAAATCTTTTGTTGTGCTGTTAGCGCACCGCTGCCGTCGTAAATGCCAAGCTTCATTGCCTCGGCTTTTAGGGTGGCGTCGTTAAGCAATACACCAAAACGGCGCAACGGCTCTGCCTCGCCACGTAGGGCCGCGCCAATCGCTTGTACGGCCTCCTCGGGGCTTGTGTTGTTAAACGAGGCTAGGTCAGTAGACAGCGTTACAAAGTCAGTAGTAAACGTGCTTAAATCCTCGCCAGCGAGCCCGGCAGCTTTACCGAACGTGCCGAAAGCACCGGCAGCGTCGAGCACCGATTGTTTAGACTGGCCAAGCTCTCGAGCGGCAGTATTGGCAAAGTCTTTAACGCTCTTGGACGCCCGCCCAAAAATTACGTTTACCTTGCTGGTTGCCTCCTCAAAATCTGAGGCTGCTCGAATAGCCGGGGCAATAACTTGGGTAATGGTGCCGATAGCGGCGGCAGCTGGCAGCAATGCGCGCTGCAAAATAAAACCAGCCTTTTGGGTTGTAGTAGTCAGGCTCTTAAATTCGCGTTGAGCGTCGGCAACACCCTTGCCACTAAAACTTGTTAAAATCGGTATGTTAATTGCCACGGGATACCACCAAATTACGGTTTGTCTGTGTCATAACTTTACCCACAATGCTTAGTAGCTCGGCGGTTACTGCCGGACGGTTGCTTTCCACGGCCTTGTCAATCACTCGCGGCGCGTCGCCTACCTCTTTATTTAGGTTGGCTATAAACGCCGTGTTGCGTACTCCGCTAATGCCAGCGCCCGCGTGGTCATAGATAGCGCCAGCAAAACTCTTTTGTTGCACCACCATTAAACGGTATGGCTTGGCACCGTACACAACTTGCCGGGTGTAACCGCCTTGGTCAAAATCTACGTAGCGCTCTTTAGTAGCTCGTACACCTACGCGCACGTTAAAGCCGCCTTGCACCTCGGATATGTTCCAACCCGCCTCTCGGCCACGGATTAGCGAGCCTCGACGCATACCGGATAGCGGGGCACCGTTGCTACGCGATTGTGTAGAAACCATGCTTCGCGCCTCTTGCACAATTTGGTTTCCAACGGTTTTAATGTCTTTAGTTACTTGCCGCCTAATTTTGCGGTCTATGTCGTTTAACTCTTTTAACGCGTTTTGCACCCCGTAAACGTCAATTTGTCCGGTTATGCCCATAGCGTCGCTACCTTTTTTTGTGTGCCTCTGTCAACACTTTAGCCACCGTCTGCAAGTCTTGTAGCTCAAACGGGATATTAGGCGGCCACCAACCGACAGCTACTAGCACCTCGGCTAGCTGGCGTCTGTAGGTGCCGCTTCGATAAAACTTGGTTGCTCTTGCTCGACAACCTCAATGTTGACAAGCTGTTTAATGAAGTTGTCAAACTCTGCTGGTACAACAATCTTGTTTAACTTGGACGCCTCAAACGCCAAATAGGCTAAATCCTCTATGCCAATGCCATTGGCCATGTCGGACGCCTTGCGCTTAAATTTCCTCTCCCATGCCACAACAACGTAAAGGTTGGTTGTAACCGTGTAGGTGTTGTCGGGTAATTCAACTTTTAGGGTTAGCTGCATAACTAGCCTCTTTCGTGTCGGGCCGTGTTGAGGCCGTTATTAAGATACGTCTACGGTGTACGCGCCGCCAGTAAACGTAATGTCAATAGTTGACAATTCGCCCATGGTTGCGTTAATGACTGGCAAAGACTCTAGGTAGGTGCCTGTCAAAGTAAAGCCGGGATTAGTTGACGAGTAGGTGCCAGGCGTTGCTGGTGCAGCTGGCGACACAATAACGGTTACTTGCGTACCGACAAGGGCGGCCAAGCTTGCGTATGTTTCGTTGGCGGCGTAGCTCATGTAAAGCGTCAAAGTTAGCTCGTTGTTTTGCAAGCCGGGCGACATAAAACGTGCGGTGTCACCAAATGCGGTGGACTCGAGCGCCTCAATGGTTTGTGTAAGTGTTGCGGCGGTGCACTGGTCGCGCAAGTTAACCGTTGCGACAATTACGTCCGGGTTGCTTAGGTAAGTTGTTGTGGCCATGGGGTTACTCCTCGTTTGTGTCTATGTCTTTTTTAGCATTTTTTGCGGGCTTAGGTGCGGATACTTTAATAAAGCCGCCAGCAAGCAACGCTTCAAGATTAGCCCCGCGCATTACGGCTAGGTCGGCGTCAAACTCGGCGCCCGGTGTACCCACTCGAGGGCTAACAACGGTGTATTTGCTCATGCTGTAGTACTCGCTTTCAAGTCAATAGTTAAATCATAGGCGGCGTACTCGGCCCCACCGTACACCGCTACCGTTGGGCGGCCGCCAGTAACCGCCACGTTTTTGGCAAGTAGTAAAGCTGCCATATTCATTAGCGAGCGTTGCGCGTCTAGGTTGCCCGGGCCAAGGGTAATTAGCCGTACTGGAAACGTAATTTCAACAATGTTGTAGTTAAACGCCACAAAGCTAGGGGCGTCAATAAACGCGCATGGGGGGTTAATGTTTCGCGGGTCATTGGTGACGGTTAGCCCTGTAATGGTTGTTAGCGTCGTTGTGAGGTTGTCTAACGCGACGTTAAAAAGGTCGGTGTATGCGGGTACGGGCATTAGGCCACCGCGGGGCGGTCAATACCCAACAGTTGTTTTACCATTGGGCTAAAGCCTGTTGAGCCGCCAGTAGTCATACCGTCAAACGACGCGTAATCCATGCCAGCGCTACCACGTTGCCTATACAAAAAGCCTGCATAAGCCACGGTGCCGAGGGTTACCGCGGCGCTCGGTGACGTTGTAAGGCTGTCCACGTACCCGGCTTGCTGGCGTCGCTTGTAGCAAACAGCGTTGGCACTTGTGCGGCATTGCGTTAAAAACGTGGCGTCGGCCGCTGTAGCGGTGCCTATGCCTAACCAATCCTCTACTTGGCTGTCAAGTGTTACCCACGTACACGTGGGCGTAGTGGTCAGGGTGCCGGTAGCCGCCACAATTTGCACGTTGTCAGCCGTGCGCGCGTACAACACTTGGTTTTGTATTGGTAGCTGGTAGTCGTAAGTAAAAAAGCCTTGTTCGTCTACGCCCGTAAAATAGTATTGCGGCAAATCCGCTGTTAGATACGTGCCGTTAAACGTCGCGTCAACGCCGCTAATAACTACCGATTGCCCAACCTCGAGCGGGTCGGCGTTTGTTTGTAATACAACAACCGCGTAATTGTCGGTTAAGTATTTTTGTGTGACCGAGTAAGCGGCCATAATGGCCTACCTTTCGGTTATCAGACGAACTTAACGAACTTGGTGGCGTCTGCCATGAAAGCGGCAGCGTAACCACGGAAAGCAATCGTGCGGCCCATAGTTGCAGGAACCTCGACGCTAATTGCGCCTTTTTGCTGTTCGTAGAATTCGAAACCAGCGGCAGGGCCGGCAGCGTGTCCCATGAATGAGCCCGGTGCGTTCTTGTCAACAACAAGTACCAAGCCAAGCGGGTTGCCGTTCCATGAAGTAGCCGCCGAGTTGCCGGCAGCGTTTTGGCCCATAAGGTTTGGTGCACCCGTGTACGGAAATACTGGACGGTCGGAATCGTCTACCGAGCTGGCCAATGCGGCCCAACTTGCAGGCGTTACAAACATGTGCGTTGGCAAGTAGTTAGAGTTTGCCGAAATTTGACGGGCGCCCTCGTAAATTGCTGCTACCCAATCTGCACCTTTAGCGGTATCTGCTACCGATGAAGTTTGTGTAATTGCTGCATGGCAAGTGTCTACGGCGTAGTTGTCGGTTGCTTGGCCGTAAGCGATTGCAAGCTGGTTCAAAATGATGTCAATGCTTGATGGGTCTGACCAATCCAAATCTTGTTCGGAAACGGTCACGTATGTTCCGAAACTTAGTTTTGAAACGTCGTTGTTTGAAACTACAACTGTTGACGCGTTCAACGAGTCAAACTGTGCGGCCTGTTGTGTAACAACTGGTCGAGTTGTAATTACTGGACGGCGGAAAGTTGCGCCAGCGGTTGGCATTGCGCGAGTCCCGATTGCCGACACGAAAGGGCGCACCGGGTTAAGCGAATCGTAGACGCTGCCGGTGATGATTTCGGGCAAAATGCCGGGCGTCGATTCAGTATTTATAAATGGCGCAACACCGGGTGCAGCTTCGATAACTGCTTGCTTAATGTTTGCGTTCATTTGTGCAAAGTCGGCGCCGCCACGTACGTAGCTAGCAATATATTCCGACGTGCTTGGCAAACGCAATTTGCGAGGCTGTGCATAAATGGTTTGCACGGTTGCGGCCTCAATAACGGCTGGTGTTTCTACGGTCTTTTCCATTTCGGTTAACTCCTCGTTTTCGTCTTGTGTATTATTTAACTCTATTTCGTCGGGCTCTTGGTGGATACTCGCCGCGACGCGCTGCACCTTGGCGGCCTCAAATGCGCCGTAGGGCAAAAGGCTTAGCTCTTGCCAATCGGCCTTAGTTACAACCATGGTGCCAGCCTCGTCAAAACTAAATTCGACGGGCAAAATGCCTACGCTTACGCTGTCCAATACGCCGTCTTTTGCAAGCTCAAGCGCTTCGTTGCCTAGCGTTGTTTCGCTTATCTTGGCTTCAAACATGACGGTATCGCCTACCAACTCTCGAGCCGTGACCAAGCCGATTGGGCTAGTGCTGTCATGGTTTAAATACATTTTGGGTTTCTTGCCCTCAAGCGGTAGCGCGCCCGGCTCGAAACGTACTTTTTGCCCGTCCGATACGACGGCCTCAACGCCGTATTGTAGGGCGACGCCGGCAAGGGTTCTACGTGGCAGCGCGTCACCTTTAGCGGCGTCTAAATTTAATTCTTGTGGGATTAACCTAAGCATTGTTTACCTCGTTTGCCATGTCCGGCATATTTTCGGCGCTGTCTTGGTATTGGTTTTCTAAATAGCTTTCAATGTCAAACATAACACCCGTGCCACGTGGTAGCACGTTATCCGCGCTTAGTGTTTCTTGTATGCAATCTATATACGGTTTTACGCCAAACGTGTAAAGGTCGCGTGACGCTTCCGAGCTACTGACATACGAGTAGTTGCCAATGCTTACCGAGACAAGGTAGGCGGGCACGTTTGCTATGCGCGCAATTTCTTTTGCTTGGTATTCTGCCGCGTCAATCAAAAGCATTTTGTCGGGCGTTGCGTTGTTAGGTATAACCTCTACAAATTCGTTTACGGCACACGTGGCCGACGCGTAACGGGCGCTGTCGTAGGCCGCTGCTAAGTCGCTCAGCTCTTGCGGGCTCATGGGCTCGCCACCATTCTGCCTAAGCGTTACGGCCGGTTGTAGCGAGCTCGAATTTCTGTTGCGGGCCTGCTCAAGCTTTAACGCGGTGTCTACTGAGGTTGCGCCGGTATAAATCAAACCTTGAATTGGGCTTAAAAACTGTACGCAATCCTCGTAACGAATTGGTAGGCCTTGAAACAAAATTTGTTTAGACGGGCCAAACCAAACGCCCGTGCCTTGCGCTTGGTCTTGTGTTGTAATCATTGCAGCGGGTAAACGTGTAAACGCTGCCGGGTATCCGTCGGCGGTGCGCTCGGTTATATACCAAAATGCCCGCCCATAAAAGAATAAATCATCGAATGTCCAACTTAGTAAAAAATTATTTGTAACGCCCTTGTCAATTCGTCGCAACCATGAGCGCGGCGCCTCAGGTACCTTTTCCATTTCGTCGCCGTTCCACATTTCTTTATACATGACAAGCGGCAAACAGCCGACAAGGCTTGCCATTAAGTCGCGGCTACGGCTAATAGTTGGTACTTGCATAAAGCGGCTACGGTTTACGCCGTCGGTGTATGCAAAAAAGTTGCCAATTTGTGAGGCGCCAGCGTTGCTACCGGCAGCGGCTTTAACAACGGTTGCTGGTTCAGGTTTGCGCGTAAAAATAGCCATGCGTTTAGTGTGCCATATTTAGGCGGCTAATGGTGGCACTCGCTGGCGGCGAGCAATCCCCGACGGAAAGCAAGGCCAGCGAGCGCCAAACAAACTTTAGCGGTTAGCGCCCATAATCATTGGTTTACCGACAAGTTGCGGGCGGCTTGCCATGGCCGCGGCCCATACCATACACCGCGCCGCCTCGATTGGGCCCGGGCTACGCGACGTGGATAAAGCAACGCTTCCGTTGTGTTTGATAAGTACGGCCCGCTCGACGTGTTGTGTTAGTAGTAGCTCGCCGTTGTGTTGTAAACGGTTTTCAACAATCATTGAGCGCACCGCGGCTGTCCATTTCAGTAGCTCACGGTAGCCAACTATGGTGCGGCGACGCTCGAGCGCTGGCGGGCAACTTACCTCTAACGCGGGGATTATTGCTAGGCGTAGCCCCGGGTTGTTATCTATTTCTATGTCAACTAGCCGCCACATTTCGGCAACGCTGTTAGCGGTAAACGCCACGGTTACGTGTGTTTTGTTGCCGACCTGTACGGCGCGCACCGCGGTATAGCGGGCCTCGTCCGTTGAGCTTTCGATAGCCAACACTCCGCCGGGGGGTGGCGGGGTATCGGTTTTGCAAGCGTCAAACACGCCCGTTTCCAACCAACCCGTTGTTACTGCTTGCCACAAGTTAACCGAGGCTCGTAAAAACGCCGAGCGGTTAGGGCCGAGCGCTTCGCCCTCGATTACATCTAGGTCAATGAGGCCGCCAGCAAGTGCGGGGTTTGCGTACTCCCATGCCTCGGGCGTCATTGGGTCAAGTTGTGGGCTTGGGCTAAATTCGGCAAAGTACAACGTGGTTTGTTTGCCGCTATCTATCGCCCTTAAACCTTGGTCACGCCAACGCAATAGCGCCGTGGATTCTTGCGTACCCGCGGTGCTCACAAGCAAACACAACGGGTTTTTACGTGCACGTTGAGACGGTAGTAAACCGTCGTCAATAGCGGCCTCAGATATTTGCCAAACCTCGTCGGCCGTAATTAGGTCAGCGCTGTACCCGTGACCCGCTGCCGGGGTAGCTGCTCGAATATGCCACACGCTGCCATTCGGCATTGTTAGCTTTTGGCGGCCGTATGACCAACTTACCTCGGCACCAAATTTGGTTTCCATGATTGGCGCCAAGTAACTAAATTGCGCGGCCGTTAAATCGAGCTTGTGACTAACGCTAATTACCGTTTGCGGCTGCCCTCGGTGCTCTGCCTCTTTAGTAAGCCAATGCCCGATAACCGCGCTACTAAGTAAGCTCTTTCCGTTTTGCCGGGCCACACTTATTAGGCCGACACGGTGTAACCACTTGCCAACGTTGTCGAAAGCGGTCAAACCCTCTAAGCAATGCAGCTGCCACGCCATAAGCGGTAGCCCAAGCACCCTCTCCGCAAACTCCCCAATTTCAGTAGCGCGTGATTGGCTGCCAACGTGCGTAGTCGTTTCTAGTCTCGGCTGGTATCTGCCGGTTAGAGCTGGTTCGGGCTGGTTTCCAAAAAATATAGGAATTAGAGCTA
>Ga0315901_10005530_pt1 | contig 15373 bp, 5 predicted proteins | sample LakEriMetagenome_10_FD_203761 | JGI IMG/M metagenome (GOLD analysis project Ga0315901, IMG submission 203761) | Freshwater fungal communities from buoy surface, Lake Erie, Ohio, United States - Buoy 2 MA116 | ecosystem: Environmental > Aquatic > Freshwater > Lake | place: USA: Lake Erie, Ohio...
CCTTGGCACGGCCTTCGAACCACAAAACGCCGGCGCCCAGCGCACAACGGCCCGCCTGCAGCGCCGCCCGCTGCAGGGGCTCAAGTTCGCCTGCCAGGCCTTCGCGGCGCAGTTCGAGCACGAGCTCGCGGCTGCGCTCGGAATCGTGCTCGGTGCTGGCCAGTGCCCGGGCGAACCAGCGGCGCAGCGCCTCGCGGTCGGCCTGGCGCGCGGCGACGCGGCAGCCGCGCGCCGCGATGTCGAATGTGCCGCTGTGCGGCCACAGCGCCTCCAGCGCCTGCTCGGCCAGCGCCGGCTGGCCGCTGGCGATGGCGCTGTCGGCCAGCTGCAGGCCGGCAAAGCGGTGACCGGGCGCGAGCGCCAAGGCACGTTGCAGTGGCTCCAGCGCGTCGGTGTGGCGCTCGAGCTTGGCCAGCGCATGGCCCAAGTACACCTGCGAGCGCGCGTCGTTCGGGGTCAGGCGCACCATCTCGCGCGCAGCGCTCACGTAGGCCTCGTGCTCGTCGTCCTGGTCGTGCCAGTCGGCCAGAAGCAGCCACAGGCCATGTTCGTGCGGCGCGTCCTTCAGCAGCACCTGCAGCGCGGACTTGGCTGCGGCCGACTCGCCCGCCGCCCGCTGCGCTTGCGCCGCGTAGGCCCGCAGCTCGGCAGGTCCGCCGTCGGGCCAGGGCAGCTGGCTGGCGCGCTGCTGCACCTCGGCCCCGCGCTGCAGGTCGAGCAGGCGGCGGAAGCGCTCGTGCCAAGCCGCCACCAGGCGCGGGTTCAGCTGCAGCGCCTCCTCAGAAGCGGCCAGCGCCTCGGCGTGGTCGCTGGTCTGCCGCGCGCGCACGATGCGCGGCCAGGGGTCGGCCGGACGCTGCCGCGCGACCGCATCGATGAGCGCGACAAAGCGGTGCGGCTGCCGCAGTGCGTCGGCACAGCGCTCGGCCGTCTTCCACGCCCACTCGGGCTCGGCGTCCTGTGCGAGCGACTCCTCCAGCACCGCCAGCGCCTCGTCATGGCGGCCGGCCTGCTCCAGCACCCAGCCCAGCAGACTGCGCAGATCGGCGTCGGCCGGCGCGAGCGCCAGCGCGCGCTGCAGCACACGCTCGGCGCGCGGCCAGTCGTCGTCGGTCTCGTCGATGAGGTCGACCATGAGCCGCACCGCGCGGTTCCAGCTTGGGCTGAGCGTGAGCGCCGGTTCGAGTGCGCGGCGCGCCTCTTCGCGCCGCAGCAGCTGGGCCAGGCGCAGCGCGTGGTCCAGCGCCACCTGTGCCACGGTCGGAAAACGCCGCACGGCATCGGCCAGCAGCTGCTCGGCACGCGCCACCTCGGGGGCGTCACCGGCGGCCAGCGTGCGCGCCAGCGCCACCCAGCCTTGCCACAGTTGTGGACGGGCAGCCTGCAGCGCGCCCACCGACTGCAGCAGCTCGGCGTGCGACAGGTGATCCTGTGCCCAGGCCTGGTAGGTGAGCAGCACGTCGCCCTGCGTGGGCTGGCGCGCCAACTCCCTGGCGATGAAGCCCAGCGCGGACTGCGCCCGCGCCGCATCGGGCGCCGCCGACACCAGTGTGCGCAGCGCGTAGTCGTGGTCGACGTCCAGCGCCACCGCACGCTCGAGGTGCGGCCGGGCGGCGTCGTAGCCGTCGCGCTCCAGCGTCACGCTGCCCAGCACCGCATGGCTGGCCGCGTGGCCCGGTGACACCGCCACGGCCTGCGTGGCGGCGGCCAGGGCCTCGTCGAAGCGGCGGGCCTGCGTCAGCACCAGCGCGCGCTCGCGCTGCGTCCAGGCGTCGCCGGGGTGCAGCGCCGCCAGCGCGTCGAGCTGTGCCAGCTCACGCGCATCGCCCCGCGGCAGCCAGTCGTACAGCAGCCGCTGCAGACCCACGAAACGTGGGAAGCGGTGCAGGGCCTGTTGCAACTCGGCAATCACGGCCTCGCGGCCCTGCAACCGGTCGATCTGCCGCAGCAGCTGGCGCCACAGGTCCAGGTTCAGCGGCGACAGCGCCACGGCCTCGCGGGCGCGGCGCTGGGCCTCGGCGATGTCGCCCTCGGCCTCGGCCAGGCGCGAGCGCGCGCGCAAGATCGCCGCCTGCGATGCCGCGCCGGCCGCCACACCGGCCAGCACTGCGCGCGCCTCGTCGAGCCGGCCGTAGCGCAGCTCGGCGTCGACGCTGAACACCGCCAGCGCGCCGTCAGCCGGTCGGCGGCGGCGCGCTTCGGCCAGTGCGTCGAAACCCTCGGCCGCGCGATCCTGCGCCTCCAGTTCGTCGAACAAGGTCTGCACGGGCTCGCCGGACTGCGCGCCCAGAAGCTCGACTCGCCGCTGCAGGTGGGCGACGGCAGCGTCGCGGTCGCCGTCCATCCGCAAGGCGCGCGCGTAGGTGGCGGCATCGCCTTCGCTGGTGGCGCGCAGCGTGGCGGCCGCCCGGTAGCGCTGCAGCGCGGCGGCGCGGTCGCCCTGACGCCAGACGATGTCGGCCCAGGTCGACCAGGCCTCGGGCAGCGCAGGCGAGCGCCACAGCACCCGCCGCAGCAGCGACGCCGCCTCGGGCAGCCGGCGCTCGTCTTCGATCAGCCGGTCCGCCAGGCGCACGCGTGTCAACGAGTCGGGCCAGGGGCCCTGCGCGCTGGCGGCCAGCCACTCGCGGTGCTGCTCACGGCCGCCGATGGCCCACAGCGACGCCGCCTTGCTCAGCCGCAGGTGGCCGTCGTCGGGGAACAGCGCCAGCAGCTGCTCGGTGGCCGCCAGGATGGCGGGCTCGTCGCCGTCGTACAGCGCCAGCGCGCGCTCGGTGCGGCGCTGCAGCCAGTGCCCGGGCCGCGCGGCGGCACCGGTGGCCACTGCGGCCTGCGCGGCGTCGCGGTCGTGGCGCGACAGAGCAGCCATCACGGCGAAGTAGACATCCCAGGCATCGACATCGGGCAGCACCAGGCCCCCGAGCCGGCCGGCCTCTTGCGGCGGCAGCAGCAGCATCGCGCGAGGGCCGGTAGCTCGGTAGCGCTCGAAGAACGGACCCATCTCGTACTCCACCGGGCTGGGCTCGGTGGGGTCGCGCACGATCAACGTCTGGCGCAGACGGTCCACGCCGATCACGGCCTGCAGGTGCGCGCTGGCCACCTCGGAGGTGGTGACGGTGAAGGGCACGCCGGCCTCGACCAGCGCCGTAGTGATGGCCGCGTCGGCGGTGAATTCACGCACGATCCAGCCGGCGTCGAGCGCCCACTGGCGCTCCGACGCATGCGCGGTGCCGTCGTAGCAGATGGCCTCGGCAACCTCGAGGTGGTCAACGGGCCGGCCCCAGAACGACGACAGCGCGGTCAGCGTGGCCGGCGCGCAGGTCATCCAGTTCTGGCGCACAAAGGGCACGGGCAGCATGGTGCGCGGGGGAACGGGCTCGATCGGGGCTGTGCCCAGTCGCTCGGCCAGACGCGAATAGAACCCGGTGCCGGGCACGCGGGCCGCTGCATCGCGGGCGCGGGCCAGGTCGCCCGCGCGTGAGGCCACGTCGGCCCGCCGGGCCGCGAGCCAGCCGCGCGCACCTGCATCGGCGCGTGGCCAGAGCGCCTCGATGCGGTCGAGCACCGCGTCGGCGCCGACGAAGTCGCCTGCCTCCATGAGCCAGGGCCAGAGCTGCTGGCCAAAGGCCGCGCACTCGCGCTCGGCCAGGGCCTGGTGAAGCAGCGCACAGGCCTCGGCCGTGCGGCCGGCCTGCTCGTGCAAGGTGGCCTGCATCATCAACGCCGCGCGGAAGCCGGGCTGCAGCGCCAGCGCCTGCGCGGTGGCCTCGATGGCCTCGTCGGGACGGTCGGCATCGAGGCAGCTGTAGGCCCATTCCATCCACAGCCAGGGCTGGCTGTCGTCTAGCGCGCGGACAGCGCCGCGATGGTGGCGCATGGCGTCGAAGTCGCGCACCGCAGCGGCCAAACGCATGCGCGTCGATTCGCCCTCGGCGCGCGCCGCAGCGTCGGCGCAGGCCGGCATGGGCAGGCGGCGCATCAGCTCGCCGGCCAGGTAGGGCCCGCGCCGCGACAACGTGCCACGCCAGTGCGCGGCCACTGCAGCGCCGTCGTGCACAAAGCGCCGGCCGGTGCGCACCAGCAGCGCCTCGCCGGCGCGGTCGGCGCCCAGGTAGCGAAGCGCGCGCACGGCCTGCAGGCGCTCCCCGGGCAGCGGACTGGCCGCCAGGCGGTCGAGATGAGGGTGAACCTGCAGGTACAGGCCCTGGTCGAGCCAGCGCTCGACAGTGGCGAAGTCGGGCGTCGTCATGCGGCCATTGTTGGCGACTGCGGCACCCCTCCTTTCGGGGGTCAGTCTCCAACGTGCCGGCTCGCGGCGGCTGGAGCTGCTGTCACGGCGCCGGCCAGCCCGCCAGTTCCTCGCTCACCAAGCGCACGATCAGCTTGTCCAGCGTATCCACCGAGTAGTCGCGCACGTCGTGCACGGTCTCGCGGCCCGGGCCGCTGCTCGGGTCGTGCCGATTGGCGTACGTGAGGAAGACAAAGCGGCCGCCGGTGGCCTGGGCGGCCAGGCGCATCGCGAGTTCGCCTTCGCGGTCGAGCCCGCTGGCGCCCACCGACACGATCTTGATGCCGCGGGCCAGCGCGGCACGCGCCTCGTGGTCGATGTGCGGGCCGGCAGCGCGGCGCAGCGGCGGCGCGTCGGCCAGCAGCACCACCAGCCGCGCCGTGCCTTCGCCGCGCCAGGCCAGCCGGTGCACCGCCGTGTGCAGCGCTTCAGCCATGGCCTCGGGGTAGTCGCCACCGCCGCCGGCCTGCAGCGCCGCAAGCTCGGCCTGGAAGGCGCCGAGGTCGTGCGTGAGGTCGGCGCCGCGCACGAAGAAGGCATCGCCCCGGTCGCGGTAGGCCACGAGGCCGAAGCACAGATCGGGCGCCTGGGGCAGCGCCGCGATGCGGTCGGCCACCTCGCGCATCGAGTGCTTGAGCTTGGCGATCTCGTCGGCCATCGAACCCGTGGCGTCGATGGCGAAGACGAGGTCGAGCCGCGCCCGCGCCGGCGCGGCGCTGTCCAGGCGCACCTGCAGCGCATCGCGCTGGCCGCGCTGCCAGCGCACGGTCTGCGCGTTGCGGCCGTGGCTCACGCGCACCTCGAACACCGAGCCGGCGACATCGGCCTGCGGCATCAGCCAGGCCAGGCCGCGGGCGTCGGTGCGAGCCACCAGCGCTTGCGGCACGCCGCGCGAGAACACCTCGACGTGGGCGTCGGGCACGGGGCGGCCGCGCGCGTCGCGCACGTCCAGGCGCACCCGCTGATCGATGTGCCAGGGGCGCTGCGGCACCTGCGCGTGGCGGCGCAGGAACTCGCCGAAGGCGCCGAAGTCGGCGTTGTCGTCGACGACCCCGGCAGTGACGGGCTCGGTGGCGGCGCGCCGGCTCGGCGCCGCCTTGTCGGCCGGCGCGGGCGCCACCATCGGGGCGGCAGGGGGTGCGGCGACGGCCTCGGCCACGCGGCTTTCGCGAGCCAGCGCCGGCGCGGCGGACAGGGCTGCGCCCGCAGCGGCCGCGCCCGGGCGCCACGACCGCATGCGCTCGTCGGCGGGATGCTCAACGTCGTCGGCTGCCGCGACGGCACTCTGCGCGCCGGCAGACCGGTCGCTCAGCACGAAGCGCTCGGGCGGCCGCTTGCAGTCGGCGGCCGTAGGCGCCGGCGGCATGCCGGCTTGCAGCCCGGGCCAGATCAGGCCGGGCCAGGGCTCGGGCTGCGCCGGCGCCGGCGGCGGCAACGCGCGCGACGGCGGCGAAGCCGGCGACGGCCAGTCGTGCGCCGGCACGGCGGGTGCGGCCAGCGCCCCCGCCAGCGCCGAGGCCAGCAGGCGCAGCGGCAGGCGCCCACGCAGAGGGTTCGACAAGGCGTTCGGCTTCGGGTCCATCGGGCGCTCCTTTGGTGGCGGATGCAGCTGATACGGCCGGCGCCCGGCTGCGGGGTGACCGGGGCTGCCCCTCATCCGGGGGACGGGCCTGATCGCCACGGCTTCACCCCGTTCGCCCTGCCGCTGCGTACAACGCGAATGGCACACTGCCCGAGCTCCCTGCCGCCCCCGATGCGCCTGCCGCCCGCCCTGGCCCTGCCCTCCTCCGATCGCGACGCCGCCGCGCCCGCCCGCGACAGCGACGCCGCGCTGCTGGCGGCCTTCGCTGCCGGCGACACACGCGCCTTCGAACGCCTGTACGCGCGCCACGAGGCCGCGCTGTACCGCTTCGTGCGGCGGCTGCTCGGCCGCGAGGCCGCGCGCGAAGCCGACGAGGTGTTCCAGGACACCTGGATGCGCGCCATCCAGGCCCGGCAGCAGTGGCGCGACGACCATGCGGCCGGCGCCCGCTTCCGCACCTGGCTGTTCACCATCGCCCACCACCGCGCCGTCGACCGTCTGCGCGTGGCCGGCCGCGAACTGCAGGCGCCGGTGGATGACGACGAGGCCCCCTGGGAGCCCACCGACACGCCGTGGGCGCAGTGGCCCGGCGCCGCCGACAGTGCAGCAGCCCCCGAGGAGCAGGCCTTCTGGCGCGCCGCCGGCCAGCGCCTGCTGGACTGCCTGGAGCAACTGCCCTTGCCGCAGAAGGCGGCCTTCCTGATGCATCACGAAGACGGTCTGGCGGTGGACGAGCTGGCGCGCGCGCTCGACTGCGGCTTCGAGACGGCGAAGACGCGGCTGCGCTACGCGATGAGCAAGCTGCGCACCTGCATGGGCGCCTACCTGCCGGCCACCGGCCTGACGGAGCCGCGCCGATGAACCTGCCACCCGATAGGCCCGCGGACGCCATCGACGCGCACCTGCGCGCCGCGCTGCGCCACGCGCCCGATCAGCACGAGCGCGCGCCCCCCTTGATCAGCGCCCGCATCCTGGCGGCCGCGCGCCAGGCGGCGCCGCCCGCGCAGGCACGGCCGGGCTGGCTGCCGCGGTGGCTTGCCGTGCCCTGGGCCGGCGCGGGCTCGCTGGCCGCGGTGTTGCTGGTCAGCGGCGTCTTGTGGGTGCAGCGCGACGCGCTGCCGCCGGCGGTGGCGCCGAGCGAAGTCGCGTCGGAGGCCGAGGCCGCGGCGCCAACAGCGCCGGCCACAGCGCCCGTGTCGACATCAGCCGGCCCACCGGCGGCAGCACCAGCCCCCGCGCGGCGGGCGGCGCCACCCGTTGCAAGCGCTGATGCGGGCGAACAAGCCCGGGCGCCCGCCGCACCTGAGCCGGCCCGGGCTGTCGCTGCAGCGGCCGAGTCGCCCCCAGCCGCGGCACCCCCGCCCGCGGCGGCAGCCGTGATGGCGCCAGCACCGCCAGCGCCGCCTGCGCCACCCGCGCCCGAACGGCTTGCCAGCCCCGCGCAGGCGGCCGTGCCAGAACCCGAGCCCGCACGCCTGCGGTCGTGGCGGCCCGGCGTGGCCGACGAGGCCGCGGCTCGCAGCGAGCAGCGCCTGCAGGAACGCCGCGCCCTGGCGGCTCCGGCACGTGCGGCCCCCTCCTTGGGCTCCTCGGGCCCCTCTTTGGCCCACGCACTGGCCGGGGCCGCGCCGGCCGCGGCCACACCGATCGCGGCCGACAGCGCCAGCGCCTGGTCGGCCCCCACGCCCGATGCCGTGCCCCGCCCATTGCCCGCGGGCTGGCTGCAGGCCCTGGCCGCCGCCACGCCGGTCTGGACCGAAGCCTCGCCCCCGGGCGCCACGCTGGCCGACGCACGGGCCGTGTCGCTGTGGCGCGAAGGCGGGGCCGTCGTGTGGCTGCAGCTGGGCCGCGACCGGGTGCAGTGGTGCAGCGCGGCCACCGGCTGCTGGCTGGCCGCCATCAGCGCCGAGTCGTCGAGCGCGCTCAGCGCCGCGCTGGCACCCTAGCCCGGGCCTGCGCGGTTCAATCCGCGGCGGCTCGCGCGGGCTGGCCCTGCGCCCACCACTGCGGGTACTCAGCGAGGCGGAAGACGAAGCTGGCCTGGTCGATGTGTTCCCAGCGCACGCCGGCCTGCAGCAGCCGCTCGATCATCCGCCAGTCCCAGGCCATCTCGGCAAACGGCAGGGTGTCGCCCAGGTGGTGCCTGAACAGCTCGCGCCGGAACAGCGGCTGGCCCAGGTCGATGCGCGCCGGCGCCGGCACCGGGTGGCGCAGCACGCGCCGGCCGGCGTAGTGGCAGGAGCTGTACACGAAGCCCAGCTCGGGCCGGCGCTCCAGGCGGTCGATCAGCGGCGCGAAGTGGTCGGGGTGGTAGCCGTTGTCGTCGGACAGGAAGGCCAGGTAGCGCCCGCGGCTGCGGCGCAGCCCGGCCGCCGCCGGTGCGATGCCCCAGTCGTTGTGCCGGCGGTCGAGGCACCAGAAGCCGCGGCGCGGGTCGGCGCTGCGGCGCACCAGTTGCTCGATGCGGTTCACCACGGCGGGCGGCGCGGCGTCGCAGACGATCAGGTGCTCCCAGTCGGCCTCGTGCAGCGCCTGCACGGAGTCGATGCAGCGGGCCAGGCAGTCGACGCGGTCGTAGACCGTGGTGACGATGCTCAGGCGGGGCGGCGGGCAGGCGATCGCCAGGTGCCCGATGGCGCCATCGGCGGCGTTCGGGGCGGCCAAGCCGCCGGTTGCATCGGCTCCCGCGGCGAGCGGCTGCAGCTCCAGCGCCCGCATTTCCAGCGCCCCGCCCTGCACGCCGACAAAGGCGTGGCCCTGCGTCAAACGTGCATCGTGCGCCATGGCCACCAGCTGGCCATCGATCCACACCGACAGCGCCGCGCCCTGGGCGCGCAGGCGCAGCGCATACCAGCGGCCGGCGGCCAGCACCGGCAGCCGGTGCAGCACCTGGCGCTGGCGCGCGAGGTAGGCCTCGCCGTCACGCGCCAGCAGGTGATAGGAGTCGGCCCGCGCATCGCCCCCCTGCTGCGCGCGCAGCTTGGCCACCAGGGTGGCACCGGGCTCGCGGCGCACCTCGATGCACAGCTCGGCATCGGCGGCCGCCGTGCGGCGCAGACCGCGTTCGGCCGCCGGCCCGGCCGCTGCTGCGTGCCACAGACGCCACGCGCCCTGGGCGCCTTGCTCGGTGGCCACGGCGGCGTCGGCAAGCCAGCCCTCGGGGGCCCATGGCGCCAGGTTCGGCGCCGGGTTCGGCGCCGGGGTCGGCGCCGGGTTCGGCAGTGGCGCTGCCTCGGCTGACACCGACGCACCCAGGCCGAGCGCCCGCAGCACGGTGCCCAGCCGCGCCGCGTAGTGCTCGCCTGCCAGGCGTTCGGCACAGCGGCGCTGCAGGGCCGCCGCCGCGGCGGGATCGGCTGACCAGCGACGCACCTGCGCCACGGCCTCGGCCGGCGTCGTGAAGGTGGGCAGCTCGGGCAGGCGCGCCGTGATCTCGTCGCGCGGCTCGCTGATGACGAGCGCGCCGCAGGCCAGCGCCTCGTGGATGCGGGGGTTCATCGCCGTCGCAGGCTCGGACTGACGGTTGAAATGGTGAACCTCGCGGAACACGTTGAGCACGATGCGGGCGCGGCGATACAGCCCGGCCGTCTGCGTGGCCGGCACCGTGGCGGCCGCCGCCCGGGCGCGCAGCGCCGGCGCGCGCCAGGGGCCGCCGATGAGCACGTCGAGCAGGCCGGCCTCCTCCAGCGCCAGCAGCACGGCCTCGCGCGCCGGGTTGGCGCCGCCGACGAAGACCACGCCGTGCGGTCGCGTGGCCACGCCCTGCGCGTGGTGCACCTGCGGGTCGTGGCAGGTGGGCAGCGCATGGGCGTTCGGATGGCGCCGCAGCGTCGCCGGGTCGTTCAGGAACTGCGCGTCGAAGTGCTGCGACCAGGCCGCGGTGTCGTCCACCTCGTACGGCTCGTCGACCAGCCAGACCGCGCTCTTCACGCGCGGAAAGCGCGCGCGCCAGGCCGCCCAGCGCGGCGCGAAGCGGCGGCCGTGCACGGCGAGCAGCAGGTCGGGCTCGAAGCGCTGCAGCTCGGCCTCGAGGCCGGGGTCGTCCCAGTACAGGCTGCGGTGATCGAGGCCCAGCGTGGTGGCGGCGTGGGCCAGGCCGTCGACGAAGACTTCGCCGCACGACAGGAAGCGGTACTGCACGAACAGCACCCGTGTGGGGCGCGAGCGGCGCGGCGGCAGTGGAGCCGGATCGGGCGCCGTTTCCGGCGCGGGGGCCGCATCACGCATGAAGTCCTCCCATCGCCACTTGGGCAGGGCCTGCAAGCGGCTCACCGGGCTCAGGTTGACGAGCGTCACGCCCCGCGCGGCACAGGCGTCGTGCAGCGCCGCGTACTCGGCGTCGATCTGCGGCAGCCGCCGCGCCAGCGCATGCGGCCCGGTGTCGGCGAAGAAGTGCCGGTCGGTGAAGTCCACGCCGATCAGGCCGATGCGGCGGGCGCCCAGGTGCAGCGCCAGCTGCACCGCCACGTAGGGCGAGTTGCGCGTGTAGTGCAGGGCATCGGGCCCGGGGTCGTTGGTGCCGGCCCGCTGGCCGAGCCTGAAGCGCACCACCGGCACGGCCGCCGGCAGCCCCGGCTCGGCCAGCTGCGTGAACACGGCGCGCGCCTGCGTCGCCTGCACCGCCGCCCAGCGGCCGGGGGCGAACTGCGAGGCCGGGTTGACGACCACCAGGTAGTCCGGATGCCAGGCACGGCCCACGTCGTTGACACCGATCACCGTGCAGCTTGGCTTGGCCGGCAGCAGCGCGAGCGACTCGCCGCAGCCGGCGACGAGCACGGTCTCGCCGGCGTGGCGGTGGCGCCAGGCGGCGAAGTCGTCATCCTTCTGCATCGAGTGGCTCAGCGAAAGCGCACGCGGATGCCGGCGGTGCTGACCAGCTGGTGCCACAGCACCGGGCCCAGCGCGGGCCGGGCCATGAAGTCGTCGCGGTCGCGAATCGCATTCGCTGTGCGCTCGGTGTCGATGCGCGCCGCCACGGCGGCTGTCACGCCCACCAGGCGCCGCAACCCGCCGCGCGGCTCACGGTTGAGGTTCATCGTCACGCGCGGGCGGCCGCCCAGCGAGTAGCTGTCCTCGTTCGTGTCGACGGGGTTGTTGATGCGGGCCTCCACCAGCGCCGTGCGGCGGCCGTCGGCAGCGATTCGGTGGGCCACGCCGTGCACCACGGTCGGAACATGGCGTTCGGCGTCGATGATGTCGGCGATGAGCGAATCGCTGCTGTCGCCCGTGGCCTTCAGTTCATCCACCACAGACGTGCGGGCACGGCGACCGTAGGTCACGCGCACCGTGAGGTTCACTGCTGCTCCCGGTCGGTCGACCTCGTTCTTCACACGGTTCTCGAAGGTATGCAGCATCGAGACCGCGCTGCGGTTGTTGGTGGCCTGCGTCAGCGGTGTCAGGTTCTGCCAGCTCGCCCCGGTTCCGCCGAGGTTGTGGTTGAGGAGGTGGCCGCGCACGTAGTAGGTGCTGCCGCCATCCATGCGCCGGGCCAGCGTGGCCCAATGTCCACCGCCGACGCCAGGCTCGCTGCCGGCCGTGTGGGCCGCCGTGAGCCGCTCGACACCGACACTGCTGCCAAAGCCGCCGGCCGACAGCGGCCCGAAGAGCGGCTGCGTCGAGGCCCCCGCGGCGCCACCCGTGAACAGTGCTCCTGTCTCGCGTGCGAGCTCACCCATCAGGCTGTCGATGCGCGCGCCGGCGTCGGCCGCAGCACGCCCAGTGCCTGCGGCCGCGTTCATCGCCGTCTCCAGCCGCGTGAGAATGGCCAGCGCGTTGGTCTTGTTCGCGGCGCGCGTGCCGGTGGCGTTCACGGACTGCACGCGTGTGCGCAACTCTGCGGGCGTGGACGCCATCATCAGCCGGCGGCGCGCCCCAGTGCCTTCGATGTACAGGCTGTGCTCACCGTCATCGGCTCGAAAGCGGCGCCGCGCCGTCCACCATTGCGTGACACGCGCCACGGCACCACGCGCCGCGCCGGCCGCCGCACTGCCCACGCGCCGCGCCTGCGTGACGATCCAGGCCACCACGCGGTCGATCGAGCGTTCGACCGGCGCGCGCACGCGGGCCAGGATGTTGCGGATGGTGTCGCCGATGCCACCCAGCCCGAGCAGCCGCGCCAGGAAGCTGATGACCACCGGCACCAGCCGGCCCATGGTCTGCTCCACGCGGTCGGCCGCGGCGCCGATGTTGCCGGCGGCGATGGCCGCGATGCCGTTGATGAACGACTCGGCCACCTGCACGATCTGCTGCAGCCGCTCGCGCACGAACATCACCGTGTTGTAAATGGCGATGATGGCCTGGATGACGGCGCCCGCCGGGTTGAGCATGCTGGCGATGCGCATCACCGCCTGGCCCACCACGGTGCGGGCGACCCAGTCACGCACCTGCCCCATCACCATGTCGCGCAGGTTGCCCAGATGCTCCACCAGCTGCCGCCAGGCCGCGACCGGGCCCTCGCGCACCAGCGTCACCACGAGCTCGAAGCCGGTCTCGAGCGCGGCCACCACCGTCTCATTGGTGGCGCGCACCAGGCGCGCGCGCACGTTGGCCCAGGTGAGACCCAGGATCTGCATCACCAGCGAGAGCACGCCACGCAGATCCCAGGTGGTCGGCAGCGTGAGGCCGGCGCCACCCAGCGCCCCGGTGAGCCAGCCCACGAGGCCGTTCACGAGGTGCGTGCGGATGTTGTTGAAGAACTGCCGGAAGCCCGCGATGCCGGCGCGCACCAGGTTGCCGACAAAACGCACCGGGTCGCGGAAGATGGTGCCCAGCACCGAGCGCGCCCGTTGCAGCACCGGCATGGCGCCCGGCGCCAGCACCTCGAACATGGCCTGCACCAGCTGCAGCACGGCCTGCCCGGCCCAGCTGACGAAGCGGCTGATGAAGCCACCGAACAGGGCCGTCATGCGGCCGATGGCACCCGGCAGGTTGAGCAGGTCCTGCACCGACAGGCTTTGCCACGCCTGGCGCAGCAGACCCGGTATCTGCGCGACGAAGCCGCCCAGCACGCCCAGCTGCGTCTGCACCCAGGCCCAGGCCCGCGGCACGGCGCGCGACTCCACCAGCTGCTGCCAGCGCTCCTGCTCGCCGATCAGCGTCATGAAGCCGCCGATCAGCGCCTCGGGCGTGCGCGCCACGGCCTCGCCGCTGAGGGGGTCGCGACCCAGCACGACGCGCAGCAGCGGGTAGCCGCGCGTGCCTGCGGCCAGCCGTGCCAGCGGCACAAGCACGGCGTCGCGGATGAAGCCCAGCACGTCGGCAGCCAGGCCGGCCGCAAAGTTCCAGGCCCGCTGCACGGGCTCGAACACCAGTGCGCGCGCCCGCGACCACACGCCGCCGGGGTTGAGGATGTCGCCCGGCCCTAGGCCGCGGACGAAGCGCTCCAGGCCGCCGAGCACGCCCCCGGCGATGCGGGCCAGGCTGGCCATCTGCCGGCCCAACCAGGTGCCGACGCGGTCGATGAGGCCGTGGCGGTCGAGCGCGTCACGCAGCAGCCCGCCGGCCGGCCACAGGCCGATCAGCGCACGCAGCACGGCCGCCGGCGTGCGGTCGATGGCCGCGCCGGTGATCGGGTCGCGGCCGAGCGCCAGGCCGAGCAGGTCGTAGCCGGGGATCTGCCGGGCGTGGTCGCGGATGAAGCCCATCGCGGCGCCGGCCACATCGGCCACGGCACCGGCCACGGCCGAGGCCGCGCCCGACACCGCCGAGCCCACCGCCCGCGCCGCATCGCCCAGCCAGCTGCCCTGGGGGCGGCCGTCGGCGCGGCCGCTCACGGCCACGGGTTGGCCGGCGGCCACGGCGGCGCCGGCGCGGTCGGCCTCGGCTTCGAGCGCGCCGCCCCGCGGCGCAAATCCCAGCGCCTGCGGCGCGGTGCGCGTGCCGCGCTGCTGCAGCACGTGGGCGAGCTCGTGGCCCATCAGCGGCAGGTCGTCGGCGCTTTCGTCTTTGCCGAGAAACACGTCGCTGCCCTGCGCCAAGGCGCGCGCACCGGCCGCGGTCACGCGTTGGCGGTCGGCCACGCCAGCGTGCACGCGCACCGCGGCCAGCGAGGTGCCGAAGCTGCGCTCGAGCCGGCGGCGCGTGGGGGCCGCCAGCGCCTGCCCGCTGCTGCGGCGCAGTGGCGAGGGCACCGCGGCCACGGGCGCTGCCGTGGGCCGTTGGGCGGGCAGCGCCAGGGCCATCAATCGCCTTCGGCAGCCGCTGCGGCATCCACCGCGCCCGGCGGCAGCGCCTGGCCGGCACGGCGGTACTCGCGGGCCAGCGCGGCGTCGAGCTCGGGCGCACCCGGTGGCCCGCCGCCCTGCAGGCCCAGCAGCGTGGCGTGCAGCGCCACGTTGCGGATCTGCCCACCGGCCAGCACACAGCGCTGCGCCACGCGCTGCAGCCGCTCGGGCGCCACCCGGTGCGCGGCCGGCAGGTGCAGCCGCCACAGCGCCAGCCGCTCGGCCGCGCCCGGCAGCGGAAAGTCGAGCACAGCATCGAGCCGGCGCAGGAAGGCCGAGTCGATGCGCTCGGCCGCGTTGCTGGTGACGACGAGGATGCCCTCGAAGGCCTCGAGGCGCTGCAGCAGGTAGTTGGTCTCGAGGTTGGCGTAGCGGTCGGTGGCGCTGGCCACGCCGGTGCGCGGGGCCAGCAGCGCGTCGCCCTCGTCGAGCAGCAGCATCGCGTCCAGCGTCTCGGCCGCGCTGAAGACCTGCTCGAGGTGCTTTTCGGTCTCGCCGATGTACTTGTCGACCACGGCGCCGAGGTCGATGCGGTACAGCGCCATGCCCAGCTCGGCCGCCAGCACACGCGCCGCCAGCGTCTTGCCGGTGCCGCTGGGGCCCTTGAACAAGGCGCGCACACCCGGGCCCAGGCCGGCCAGCGCGGGGCCGGCGGCATCGGCCAGGGCTTCGCGGTGGCGGCAGCGCGACAGCAAGGTGTGCCAGTCGGCACGCGTAGCCGGGGGCAGCGCCAGCACGCGGGCATCAAGCCCCGGGGGCAGCGACTCGCGGCGGGCCAGCGAGCCCAGGCCGGCGCCATGGCGGGCGGCCAGGGCGTGCTGCACACGCTCACGCCAGGGCCGGCCGGGCTGGGCCTGGGCCGCCGCAGCAGCCCGCGCCAGGCTCACCAGCGTGCCGGCGGGCAGGCGGTGGCGGGCCGCGATGTCGAGGTCATCGGCATCGGGCGGGACCTCGCTCGTGGCACCGGCCCACTGCCAGAGCTGACGCCGCAGTGCCGGCGTCGGCATCGGCAGGTCGAGCACCGCCCAGCCGGCCGGCACGGCAGCGCCCGGCGGCAGCAGACACGCACCCGGCCGCGCCGCGGCAGGCCCGGAAACTCCGCTGATGACGGCACCAGGTTCATCGGCCCGCTGCATCCACACGGCACCGCCCAGCAGCGCGGCAGTGGCCAGCTGCGCGTTCGAGTGGGCGGCGTTTGCGCTGGCCTTGGCCGCCTCGGCCGAGGCCTCGATCACCGCCAGGCCGGCCTCGCGCGCCAACGCCCGCAGCAGGCTGCGTCGG
>Ga0315901_10005531_pt1 | contig 15371 bp, 9 predicted proteins | sample LakEriMetagenome_10_FD_203761 | JGI IMG/M metagenome (GOLD analysis project Ga0315901, IMG submission 203761) | Freshwater fungal communities from buoy surface, Lake Erie, Ohio, United States - Buoy 2 MA116 | ecosystem: Environmental > Aquatic > Freshwater > Lake | place: USA: Lake Erie, Ohio...
AACACGTGCTCCGGCTCCCGCGACAGGTCGGCCAGCTCCGGCACGGCCGCCTGCATCCGGAACGCCATCTCGAACTGGTCGATGCGGTTCTGCGTCTCGGGGTCGTGGGAGTCGGCGAGCGTGAGGCGGTTCAAGTCGCCGAGGTCGTCGAGCATCCCCCGCCGCAGCGGGCGGCTGATGCCGGCCGGGTCGGTGAGGTAGAGCACGGGATCCTTCGTGGGCGTGAAACGCACCCCCTGATACTTGGCCGGGAGGAAGCCCGCGCCCCACATCCGCTCGTGCAGCGGCTGGGAGTTGACGTCGCCCGACGGCTTGGAGACGAGCGCCACGAACGCCGGCAGGTCTTGGTTTTCGGTGCCCAGGCCGTAGGCGGCCCAGGCGCCGAACGACGGGCGGCCGCCGATCTGGTGGCCCGTCTGCAAAAGCGTCATCGCGGGGTCGTGGTTGATCGCCTCGGTGTGGAGGGAGCGGATCACGCACAGCTCGTCGGCCAGCGTGGCGGTGTGCGGCAAGAGTTCGCTGATCCACATGCCGGCGTCGCCATGGCGGGCGAAGCGGAAGATGCTCGGCGCGATCGGAAACCGCTTCTGCCCCGACGTCATGCCCGTGAGCCGCTGCTCGCCGCGGACCGACTCGGGCAGGTCGTGGTCGAAGCGGTCCGCGAGGCCCGGCTTGTGGTCGAAGAGGTCGAGCTGCGACGGGGCACCGCTCTGCGTGAGCCAGATCACGCGGCGGGCCCGCGGCGCGACGTGCGTCACGGCCGCCGCCGTGGCGGCCCGGGGATCGAGCAGCGCGGCGAGCGCGGCGGTGCCCACGCCGATGCTGCCGCGGCCGATGAACGTCCGTCGGCCAATCGCGGTCGTGACATCCATCGCTTCACCTCCATCGCGTCGGGCCGCGTCTCGATGGCCGCCGGTATCCGGGTACCTTGGCTCGCCACCGACATTCTATCGTCACGGTAGCACCTGATCGTCATCGCATCCATCACGAGGATGCATCGTGGATGGTCGCGCGCACGATTTGTGTCGCTCTTGATCGAAGGCTTGTCGCTTTCAGTCAAGTGGCTCGATGAGGGGCGGCTATACTTGGAGAATGTCCTCCCCCTTTGATGCCCATCGCAGCAGTCGCCGGCAGTTCGTCGGCGGCACCGTGCTCGTCGGCGGCGCCTCGGTCGCCGCAGCGGCGGAGGCAGACCCGCAGCGCGTGATCGCGCAGCAACCTCCCAAGGAGATCGAGGCCGACGTCGTGGTCTGCGGCGGCGGCTGCGCGGGCACGGCGGCGGCGCTCGCGGCGGCCCGCGGCGGCGCCCGCACGCTGCTGATCGAGAAGGCGCCGTTCGCCGGCGGCATCGTCACGAGCGTCGGGCTGCCCTACTTCGACGGCATCGCCGACACGAAGGCGCATCGCGTGGTCGTCCGGGGCATCGCGCTGGAGCTGCTCGCCAAGTCGGGCGTGTGCGGCCCCGACGCCACGACCATGCCCAAGCACAACCCGACGATCCCCAACACGTTTGCCTTCAAGGTGCTGCTCGATCGGGAGTTCGCCGCCTGCGGCGACCGGCTCGCCGTCCTCTACAACTCGTTCGTGGCCGCCGCCGAGCGGTCGGCCGGCCGGATCACCGACCTCGTCGTCGCCAATAAAGATGGACTGGTGCGGGTGCGGCCGCGGACGGTGATCGACTGCACCGGCGACGCCGACGTCGCGGCCTGGGCGGGCGTCGAGACGGAGCGAAACCCCGAGGTGATGCCGCTCACGCTCCACTTCCGGATCGGCCGCGTACGGAACGAGCCGGGGCTCTCGGCCGCCTGCCGCGACGCGCTCACGCGGGCCCGGCAGCGCGGGGAGCTGCCCCACTTCTACGGGCCGGGGGTGATGTTTCTGTTCGCCGACGACGAGGTCTACGTCCACGGCGTGCGGGTGCCCGCCGATCCAACCGACGCCGCCGACCTCTCGCGGGCGGAGGTGCAGGGCCGGGCCGACGCCATGGCGATGTTTCAGGCGTGGAAGCGCGACCTGCCCGCCTTCAAGGATGCCTACTTCATCGAGGCCTATCCCTGGATCGGCGTCCGCGAGTCGCGGCGGCTCGTCGGCCGCCACGTGCTCTCGGAAGACGATATCCGCGCGGGCCGCCGGTTTCCCGACGCGATCGCCACGGGCTGCTGGTATTTCGACGTCCATCCCAACAAGACGACGCTCGGCGGGGCCAACGACTTCGCTCCCGAGAAGCACCAGCCCGATCCCTACGACATTCCCTTCGCCTCGCTCGTCCCGCAAGATACCGACAACCTGCTCGTCGCGGGCCGCTGCCATTCGGCCACCCGCGGGGCCCAGTCGTCGACCCGCGTCACCGTCACGGCGATGGCGATGGGCGAGGCGGCCGGCACGGCCGCGGCCATGGCGTCGGCCGCGGGCACCGACGTGGGCCGGCTCGACGGCCGCGAGGTGCGTGCCGCCCTCGCCGCCCGCGGCGCCGGCCCGTTCACCAACGCCTGACGGCCGGCGGGCTGGATGCCGCGGGGCCTGGGCGTGGCGTTTTTTACCGACCGGCATGTCGCCTTCGGCACAGCCGCCGAGTGAGCCACGAGGCTATAATTGGCAGGTTGTTTGGTTCGGCCCGGGGGTTGAGAGGTCGCACATGCACGCTGCGAAAGTCGATTTCGATCCAACCGGCGGCCGTCGTGCGCTCCGCGGAGCGCAGCCGCCCAAGGCCCGCGACTGGGCCGCCGAGCAGCGGAAGTTTCTCGACGCGATCGCGCCAGAGAGCCACTTTCACCGCGCCTTCGACGGCCTGGGCGACATCTTCTTCTTCGCCAAAAACCTGGCCGGCGAGACGCTCTTCTTCAGCCGCGGCATCCTGCCGCACCACGGCCTCGAGAGCGAAGAGCAGATGCTCGGCGCCACCGACGAGGATCTCACGCCGGGGCCGTTCGCCGACCACTATCGCGCTCACGACCGCACGGTGATGGAGTCGAAGCAGCCGCTGATCGGCCACGTGGAGGTGTGGCTCGACGAGGTCGGCCTGCCCGACTGGTACGAGACGAACAAGTATCCGATCTTCGACCGCTCCGGCGCCGTGATCGGCGTGATGGGCACGCTCCGCCGCTGCAAGATGTCGGCGGCCCCGGGCGTCACGGGCACGCGGCTCGGCCCGGCGCTCTCGATCCTCCAGCAAGACTTGGGACGGTTTCCGCCGCTCGCGCGGCTGGCGAAGGCCTGCGGCGTGTCGCCCCGCCACCTGCAGCGGTCGTTCCACGAGGTGTTCGGGCTGGGGCCGCGCACCTACTGGATGAAGTGCCGCATCCGCGAGGCGTGCGCACGGCTGCGGACAGGCAAGCACTCGGTCGCCCGGGTGGCGGTCGATCTGGCCTTCTGCGACCAAAGCAACTTCACGCGGCATTTCCGCCGCCACACGGGCCTCACGCCGACGGCCTACCTGCGGCAGCCGGCCGCGGCCCGCCCGGCCCCCGAGAGCTCGCCGCCCGGGAAGGGGGCGTAGGCCGGGGCCAATTTTGTAGTCGCTTCCAGTCCACTCCCGGGCGCGTTCACACAAGACCCGCGGGCCCCGGGGCTCGATAATCCCCAGGGAATGCTCGAGCGAGGCTTCCGGTCGGGCAGCCCAGGGGTGGAAAAGTGACACGTTTTGGAAGCGGCACCGCGACTGTCGTTTTCGGCCTAGGAAACGGCGGTTTCAGCCAAGACGTGGCCGGGCGTTCGAGCGACATTCGAGGGTGTATCACAGGGTCTCGGAGAGTTTGACGCTCTGACGCGGGAACTACCATTGAGGCTGGGTACAGAAACACACACTGGGCACGTCCAGGGGGTTGATCGCATGAAACCGATTTTTATGAACGGCTGGAGCACGATCGGCATGACGTTGCTCCGTGCGGGGCTCGTCGTGGCTGTCGTTGGAGCGCTGCCGGCCGCGGCCGTCGCGCAGACGACGTGGAGCGCCACGCCCACGAGCGGCCTCTGGAACCTGGGCACCAACTGGGCGGGCGGCAGCGCACCGACGACGGGCACCACTGCGGCCAACTCGCTCGTCTTCGCCACGTCGAACATCACGACCACGACGAACAACTTCTCGTCGGGCACGTTCAACTCGATCACGTTCAACTCCGGCGCCCCGTCCTACACGCTCTCCGGCAGTGCGCTCACGCTGACGCAGGCCACCAGCCAGGTGCTCAACAACAGTTCGAACGACCAGACGATCAACCTCGCAATCACCGGGCCCGCCAACACGGAACTGCGGAGCCCCACCGGCTGGATCATCGTCGGCGCGGGCGGCAGCGTGACGGCGGGCACCAACCTTCAGATGGGCTGGAACGGGGCGACCAAGGTCAAGGTGGATGGCGGTCTACTGGCCCCTGCTGCGAGCGTCTTGCTGGGGCGGGGCGGCAACACGTCCACCCTGTGGGTTACGAGCGGCACCGTCACGACGCAAACCCTCAATATGGCTGCGGTAACGAACAACTCCACCGGCATCCTGAACCTCGACGGTGGCCTCGTCCAAGCACCGACGGTGCAATTTGGTGGTGTTATTGCCGCTACCGGCCTGACCGCGACCATCAATCAGGCTGGCGGGACGTGGCGATTCAACTCTATGAACAAAACCCTATTCACGTCCGGTACCACCACGCTCAACTTTACGAGCGGCACGATCGCTCCCGTTTCGGGAAACATGAGCATCGGCTCGGGCACGGCCGGACTTGACCGGTTCATTCTCAATGGCAGCGGCGGCACGATCCTGACCAGCGACACCGGCGGCGTTGCCCGCACCGTCACAATCTCCGCCGGAATCTCGGAGACGGGCGGAGCCCGCGGCCTTACGTTCGCCGGGAGTGGCACGACCGTGCTCTCGGGCAGCAACTCCTACACCGGCACGACCACGATCGCGGGTGGTGCCCTCTCCCTGGGCGGCACCAACGCCCTCGCCGGCGGCGGCAACGTCACGTTCTCGGGCGGCACGCTGCAGTCCGGCAGCAACAACACCCTCGACTACTCCTCGCGGATCGTCTCCAGCGGCTCCGCGATCGCGATCGACACGAATTCCCAGGCCGTCACCTGGGCGGGCAATGTCGCGAGCACAAACACGGGCGGCTTGACGAAGCTCGGCTCTGGCACGCTCACGCTCTCGGGCAGCAACGCCTACACCGGCGCCACGACGATCGCCGGTGGCGTGCTCGCCCTGGGCGGCACCAACGCCCTCGCCGGCGGCGGCAACGTCACGTTCTCCGGCGGCACGCTCGTCTATTCGGCGAACAACCGCACCGACCTCTCGGGGCGGATCGTCTCCAGCGGCTCTGCGATCGCGATCAACACGGCCGGCCAGAACGTTTCCTGGGGTAGCACCCTCGCGAGCACGAACACGGGCGGCCTCACGAAGACTGGCAACGGCACGCTCACGCTTTCGGCCTCCAACGCCTTCACGGGCACCGTGACGGTGAACAACGGCGACTTCGTCGACGGGCAGTTGATCGTGAACCATGCGGCCGCGCTCGGCGGGGGAACGCAGGTCACGGTCACGTCAGGCGGGCTCGTGCTCGGCGGCGGCATTACGACGGGCTCCGGCAAGACGATCACGGTGACGGGCATCGGCGGTTCGCGCGCCGCCGGCGGGCTCTCCGTGACGTCCGGCACCGGCACCTGGGAGGGCGCGGTCACGATGAGCGGCGGACGCCTCGGCTACGACGGCGGCAGCCTCGTGATCACAGGATCTGTGGGCGGCAGCGGCCTCACGCTCAGCGGCTACGGCGACACGAACGTCAACTCGGGCGCCAACTCGCTCACGCTGGCCGGCCCGGCCGGCTACACGGGAGCCACTGCGATCCTCCGCGGCCGGCTCCGCATCGGCGCCGACAACACGCTGCCCGGTGGCACGACGCTCGACGTGTTCAGCCTCGCCAACTCGGGCGCCGCGCAGGCCGCCACGTTCGACCTGAACGGCTTCAACCAGACCGTGGCGGGCCTCACGAGCACCGGCAACAACGGCCTGGGGGGCTTCGCCAACGGCTACGTCACCAACTCCGCCGGCGGCGCTGCGAAGACGTTCACGGTCGATCAGGCCACGAGCGGCACCTACACCGGCCTGATCACCGGCAACCTCGCCTTCACGAAGTCGGGCGCCGGCAATCTCACGCTCGTGCCGCTGTTCGTGACCACGAGCGGCTCGAACCTGTTCGTGAGCGGCACCAACACGTTCACCGGCGACACCCGCGTGAACGGCGGCACGCTCACGCTCTCCACGGCCGCCGGCAGCACGTCGCTGGCCCTGGCCGGCAGCACGTTCGACTCCGACGGTGCAGGCTCGCTCTCATTCGGCACGATGACGGCCGCCACGTTCGGGGGCCTGAAGGGTGCGGGAAGCCTCGCCCTGCAAAACGGCTCTTCGGCCGCCGTCGCCCTCACCGTGGGCGCCAACGGCAATTCGTCCACCTACTCCGGAGCCCTCTCCGGCGCCGGCAGCCTCACGAAGACGGGCGCCGGCACGCTCACGCTCACCGGGCCGAACACCTACACGGGGGCCACCACCGTGTCGGAGGGCATCCTGGCCCTCGGCGTCGCCGACGCCATCTCGAACTCGACGGCGGTGACGGTGAACGGCGGCGGGCTCGACACGGCCTCGTTCAACGACACGGTGGCGAGCCTCGCGATCACGAGCGGCTCCGTGTTCGGCGCGGGCACGCTGACGGCGGCCACGTATGGCCTCGGCGGCGGCACAGTGGCGGCGAACCTCGGCGGCGGCACGCTCAACGTCACCGGCAATTCCACGCTCTCGGGCGCCGCGGCGGCCACCGCCGTGAACCTCAACGCCGGCACGCTCACGCTCGTGGGCGCCGGCCGGCTCACCGGCAACGCGGCCGTGAGCGGCTCGGCCGGTGCGGCGCTCGCCCTCGGCGGCAATGAATCGATCGCGTCGCTGGCCGGCATCGCGAACGTGAACCTCGGCTCGAGCCGGCTGACCGTGGGCGACGCGACGAGCACGACCTACTCGGGCGTGCTCTCGGGCGCAGGCGGCAGCCTCACGAAGACGGGCGCGGGCCGGCTCTTGCTCGCCGGGGCCAACCTCTACTCGGGCACCACGACGATCGCGGGGGGCACGCTCGCCCTCGATGCGGGCGGCTCGTTCGACAGTAGTTCCTCGATCATCGTCGGCAATGCCGGCTCGTCGGGGGTGGTGCTCGACCTCACGGCGAAGACGGGCAGCTTCGACATCGGCGCGGGCCAGACGCTCGGCGGCGGCGGCACGGTGCAGCTCGCGTCGAGCGGCACGCTCAACGTGCTCGGCCTCCTGTCGCCGGGCAACAGCCCCGGCCTGCTGACGTTCGACGCCGGCACCACGCTCCTCTCGGGCACGACGCTGATGGAGATCTGGGGCACGAGCCGTGCCACAAATCCGTCGCACGACGACGGCTTCTACGACGCGATCGACGTGATCGACGGTGGGCTCACGTTCGGCGGTCTGCTGCAGCTGTCGTTCGACCAGCCGTTTAGCGAGAACTCCACGTTCAACCTGTTCACGCCGTCGGGCGGCGGGTCGCTTTCCGGCAACTTCTCGAACGTGGCCGTGGTCGGGTCTGTCTACAACACCCTGACCTGGAGCCAAAGCGGCACGAAGTGGACTTCGTCGGCTACGCCCAGCGGTGAATCGTTCGAGTTCAACGCCGCGACAGGCAACCTCACGTTCGTCGTCGTGCCCGAGCCGGGTGCCCTCGCCCTCGCCGGCCTCGGCATCGCCGCCGCGGCGTGGGTACGTCGCCGCCGTTCGTAATCGTCACCCGGACTCCCCGGGTGTGAAAACCACCCTACGAACTGCACTGCGACCCGCAGAATGCCCTACACCCGCTCTCGCCGTGCCTTGACGCTCGTCGAGCTGCTTGCCGTGATCGCGATCATCGGCCTTCTGGTCGCGCTCCTGCTGCCCGCGGTGCAAGGAGCCCGCGAATCGGCCCGCCGCACCGCGTGCAGCAACAAGATCCGTCAGCTGGCCCTCGCGTTGATCGCCCATCATGAATCCCAGCAGGTGTTTCCTCCCGGCTCTTTCACGAGAGTCACGCTCCCGTACACCGGCAGCGGTATGAATTCGTGCATGGTGCAGATCGGCGGGGTGGCCGTAGACGGCGGCGCGCCCTGGTCGGTGCTCATCCTGCCGTACATGGGAGACCAGCCGCGATACGACTCCTATGTGCTGACCGAACCTTTTGTCCCGACCACGTGGGAGCTCTCCGCCGCCACGCCGAACGCGGCACGACAGTTCAAGTCCAATGCCAACTTCCAGTGTCCGTCCGACAAAAACTTCACCGCCGACTCCTGCAAGACGAGCTACTACGCCTGCCAGGGCGGCGGCCCGAATGCGCCCCAGACGCCGACGTCGGCCGGCTACGGCTGCATCTCGCAGGCGAGTCGCGTGTTTTTCAACAACGGGATCTTCTTCAACAACTCCCAGATCCGGGCCGGCCACATCCGCGACGGCCTGTCGAACGTCGCCCTCCTCGGCGAGACCCGCTACTGCCCCGGGCCGGAATTCACGCAGTCGGCCTGGGCGATGGCGCAGCCCGGTTGGGCGGCGCTCGGAGGGGCCCCCACGCAGTCCTGGGATTCGTCGTTCCGCGTCACTTCCGCGGGAGGATTCGCCGCTTCCATCGCGGTCGGCGTCTGCGCCACGATGAACGGGATCAATTCGTCGCAGTTCGACCCCGGAAAGAGCGACTCGTTCTCCGGCGAGTTTCTCGCCACACCGCAGGGCACGTTCGGCAGCAGCCATCAGGGCGGCGCCCAGTTTGCGAGGGCGGATGGTTCTGTCGTGTTCGTGAGCGAGTCGATCGCAATCGATGTCTATCGCCGATTCGGTCAGCGGTCGAGCCGGCAGCCCAAGGGGGAACTGTGGTGAGCCGCGGGATCGCCTGTCGCCCCGGTCTGGCCGCGGCCCTCACTGGCTGCCTGCTCGTGGCCGCGGGCTGCTCGCGGCAGCCTGCCGGACCGGCCCGGTTTGCCGTGAGCGGGAGCGTGACGTTCGCGGGCCAGCCCGTGCCCGTGGGCCGGATCTCGTTCGAGCCCGACACGGCGGCGGGCAACTCGGGCCCGGCCGGCTACGGCAGCATCGTGGCCGGCCGCTACTCGACGTATCCCACGATGGGCGCGGTGAAAGGGCCGCAGGTCGTGCGGATCTCGGGCTCCGACGGCAAGCCGTTCGGCGAACTGACCGACGGCAAGCCGCTGTTTCCCGACTACACGACCTCCGCCGACGTGCCTGCCGCCGCGGCCACGATCGACTTCGTCGTGGAATCCGATGTGGCGGGCAAAAAGTGACCGCCGTCCCTTCTGTCTCGAAACACCCCCCCATGACAACGCCCCGTCGCTCCCACCATCCGATCGGCCTCGTCCGCGGCCAGTTCGGCGACATCCCCGAGGCCGAATGGCTCGACTTCATCGCCGCCGCCGGCTTCGACGGCTGGGAGGAGGCCTCGTGGGAGCTCGACCTCACCGCCTGCGACACCCCCGCCGGCGCGGCAGCCTGCGCCACCGAGCGGCTGGCGCTCGCCCGTGACCGCGGGCTCACGATCCTCTCCGTCGCCGCACACCTCCAGGGCCAGGCCCTCGGCGACGAGCCGTCGGCGAAGACGCTCGCATTCGTCGGGGGCGAGGCGGTCGAGGCCTACGTGGCTTGGCGCAGGAGTGGCCACGAGCCGCCACGAACCGACCCCTACCACGTGCCCGAGGAGGTCGGCCGCCTGATCCACGCGCAGGCGCAGCGCGGCCTCGTGCGGGCCGTGCGGCTGGCCGGGGCGCTCGGCAGGCTGCAAGGCCGCCGCGTGCCGGTGCCTGGATTCGTCGGGTCGCCGGCCCGTTGCTGGAGCCACTGGTTCGAGTTTCCGCCGCGGCCCCGCGCGATCGGCGGCTGCCCGATCCCGGAGGTTCTCGACGTCAGCCTCGAACTGTTGCTCGAGCGGTTCACGCCGGTGTTCGACGCCTGCCGCGCGGAGGGCACGACGTTCGACCTCGAATGCCATCCGGGGGAGCGGGCCATGGGCGACATCGAGTCGGCCGGCGACTACATCCGCTTCCTGGAGCGGGCGGGCTACGGCCGCGAGGTGGTCGGATTCAATTTCGACCCGAGCCATATGGTGTGGCAGGGTGTTTCGCCGATCGACTTCATCCGCGAATACGCCCCGTGGATCCACGCCGCACACATCAAGGGCGTGCAGGTCGTGCCGACGGCGACGCGGGCCGGCCTGCTCGGCGGCCACCGCCCGATGGGGCATCGTCTCAACGGCTGGAACTTCGTCACAGCCGGCAGCCGCCGCGACGCGGTTCTCCTTGAAGAGGTGATCGTGGAACTCAACCGGGCAGGCTACCGGGGCGGGCTCGCCATCGAGTGGGAGGACAACGATGCGGAGAAGCGGGCCGGGGCCGTCGCAGCGCTCGCCGCCGTGCGGGCCGCCGACCTCCCGCCGGCCGCTGGCCGCCACGACGACGCGCTCCACGCCGCCCCCCGCCGCCCCGCAACCCCCGCCGCGTCGCGCTAACGCCTGGGCGCTGCTTCAGCCCAAACGGTGGCGTTATCGGACAAGAGCCGGGCGGCGCGGCGAACCTATGATTTTTTGGAGGAGAAGTTGATGGCAGGACCCGCCGAAGCCTCACCATGAACCCCGGCTTATTCTGCATGTCGCCGATCGTCTTGCTGATCGCGGCCGCGTGCGCGCTTTTCGCCGAGGCGTCGCGGGCCGAGTCTTCCGTCGCGGCCGATCCCGCGGCTCCCGTCCGCCAGGCTCTGCTCGAGCGGCACTGCATCGCCTGCCACGATGCCGACGCTCGCGAAGGAGGCTTCGACGCGACGGCCCTCCGCTGGCAGCCCGCCGATCGGGCGAGCCTGGCCCAGTGGGAGAAGGTGTTCGATCGCGTGGCCCGCGGCGAGATGCCCCCGCCCGAAGAGGATCGGCCGGCCCCGGAGCTGCGCACCGCGTTTCTCGACACACTCGGCAACGGGCTCGCGACGGCTGGCCGCGCCCGCCAGGGCCGCGAGGGGCGGACGGTGTATCGACGGCTTAACCGCACGGAGTATGTGACGACGCTCCACGATCTCCTGGGGATCGACACCCCGCTGGCCGAATTGCTCCCCGAGGATGGCACCGCCGGGGGCTTCGACACCGTCGGCGCCGCCCTCGAACTCTCGCCCGTGCACCTCGAGCGGTATCTCGAGGCCGCGCGGCGGGCGCTTGCCGCTGCCACCGTCACGACGGCCGGGCCCGACACCCGCACCGTCCGCACCGACTACTCGGAGACCTGGCACGAGTGGGGGTCGCAGTCCTTCCAGTTCACTCAATGGACGCATTCGGATGAAGGCATCCTCGCCATCCGCTGGGACGGTATGCACAAGTCGCACGGCGCCCTCGGGTCGTGGTCGCCGCCGGTGCCCGACGCTCGCTATCGGTTTCGCATCCGAGCCCGGGCGATGATCGACAGAACGGGGCCGAACGCCAAGCCGGCCGATGCGGCGAGGCCGGACCGGCGGATCATGCTCTGCGCCGCACTGGGCCACTGGCCGTGGAACGGCGTCACCTACGACAACGAATACTTCGAGATGAGCCCGACGGAGTTCCGCGAGTTCGAGTTCGAGGCGCGGGTGCCGAAGGGGCAGACGCTCTGGCTGCAGCCGTATCGGATCGTGCCTGAAACACCCGACGAAAAGCCGATGGTAGGCGGCATCTGCGCCGTGGTGGAGTGGGTGGAGATCACGGGGCCGCTTGCGGAGGAGTGGCCGTCCTCAGGCCACCGGCTGCTCTACGGCGACCTCCCGCTCGAGCCGGCCGACCCCCGGCAGCCCGGGAAAAACCTGCGCGTCGTATCGCCCGACCCGGAGCAGGACGCCCGGCGGCTGCTCTGCGGTTTCCTCCCGCGGGTGTTTCGCCGGCCCGTGACCGACGCCGAGATCGAGGAGCACGTGGCGCTCGTGCACCGCGAACTCGCCGCCGGCCGGCGGTTCGACGAGGCGCTCCGGGCCGCCTATGCGCTCGCGCTCTGCTCGCCGAAGTTCCTGTTTCGCAGCGAAAAGCCGGGGCCGCTCGACGACCACGCCCTGGCCGCGCGGCTGTCGTATGGGTTCTGGGCGACGGGCCCCGACGACGAACTCATGCAGCTCGCCGCGGCGGGGAGGCTCCGCGATCCCGACGTGCTCGTGGCCCAGACGCGGCGGCTGCTCGCCGACCCGCGGGGCCGGCGATTCACGGTAAACCTCCTCGACAACTGGCTCACCCTTCGCGACATCGACTTCACCCAGCCCGACACGAAACTCTACCCCGAGTTCGAGGAGTATCTGCAGCGGTCGATGCTGGCCGAGTCGCGGAGCTTTTTTGACGAACTACTGGCCGGAGATCTCCCAGCCCGTTCGATCATCGATTCCGAGTTTGCGATGCTCAACGAGCGGCTCGCCGAACACTATGGCGTGCCGGGCGTGCGCGGGCCGGAGATTCGCCGCGTGCAGTTGCCGTCCGGCACGCACCGCGGCGGCGTGCTCACGCAGGGCGCCGTCCTCAAGGTGTCGGCCAACGGCACGACCACGTCGCCGGTGGTCCGCGGGGCGTTCGTGCTCGACCGCGTGCTCGGCACGCCCCCCGACCCACCGCCGAAGAACGTGGCCGCCGTCGAGCCCGACATCCGCGGCAGCACGACGATCCGCGAGCAACTCGCCCTCCACCGCAACCAGGCAGCCTGCGCGGGTTGCCACGCTAAGCTCGACCCGCCGGGATTCGCTCTCGAGAGCTACGACGTCACGGGCCGCTGGCGGACGCACTACCGCGCGCTTCCGGCGTCGGCGGCCGACAAGGTGGTGAGCATTCCGGGCATCGACACCCGCTACTACGTGCAGGGCCCCGCGGTCGATCCGTCGTACGCGCTGGCCGATGGCCGCACGTTTTCCGAAATCGACGGCTTCAAGAAGCTCGTGCTGGCCGATGAGCGGCAGATCGCCCGCAACGTGGTGGGGAAACTCACGGCGCAGCTGACGGGAGCGGAGGTCGAGTTTGCCGACCGCGCCACGGTGGAGGAGATCCTCGATCGCACGGCAGCGGGGGGTTACGGCGTGCGGAGCATTCTCGAGTCGGTCGTGCAGAGCCGGCTGTTTACGCACAAATGATGGCGTGGGGCAAGCGTCCCGCTTGCCAAGAGACCTAGTTCAAAGTTTTCGACCCTGGAGGAATCAAACCATGAGCGCGATCAAACGATTCGGCGTGGTGACCAAGCGGTCGATCCCGCGGCGGACGGTGCTTAAGGGCTCGGCAGTAGCGCTCGCCCTGCCCCTGCTCGACGCGATGCAGCCGGCGCTCGCCGCCGAGGCGCCGTCGCCGATGCGGTTCGTCGGCATCCTCAACTACTTCAGTTTCCATGCCCCGTATCTGTTTCCCAAGGAGGTGGGGACGGGGTATACGCCCACCCCCTCCCTCGAGCCCCTCGCGCCGCACCGCGACGACTTCACGATCATCTCGGGGCTCAACCATCCGGAGGTTCGCGACGGGCACGCCTCCGACAAGTCGTTTTTCACCGGCGCGCCACACCCGCTCTCGCCGACGTTCCGCAACACGATCTCGCTCGACCAACTGGCCGCGGAGCGGATCGGCGGGCAGACCCGCTATGCGTCACTCAACTTCTCGACCGACGGGGGCCGCAGCTTCAGCTACACCAAGAGCGGCGTGGCGATCCCGCCAGAAACGAGTCCTGCGCGGATGTATGCGAAGCTGTTCATCGACGGCTCGCCGGCAGAGGTCGCGGAGGAGGTCGCCCGGGTGCGCGAGGGGCGTTCGATCCTGGACCAGGTCGCGGAGCAGGCCGACCAGTTGCGGCGCGACGTCGGGGCTGCCGACCGCGACAAGCTCGACCAATACTTCACGAGCGTGCGCGATCTCGAGACGCGGATGGTCCGTCTGGAAGACTACGCCCGGCTTCCCAAGCCGAAGCCCGCGGAGCCGCCTGTCAAGGATCCGGGCCCGGGTGAAGACACGGTGAGGTTCGGGCTGATGCTCGACGTGGCCCGGCTGGCGCTGCAGAGCGACCTGACGCGGATCGTCACGCTTTATTACATCGGCACGTCGAAGACGCCGTCGCAGCCCGGGGCGTCGTTCGCCTACCACGACCTCTCGCACCACGGGCAGGATCCCGGCAAGATCGAGAAGCTCGCCCTGCTCGAGCGCGACCTAATGGCCCAGTGGGGCACGTTCCTGGGCCGGCTGAAGGACATACGCGAGCGGGACGGCCGGCTGCTCGACCGCACGATGGCCGTGCTGGGCGGTGCCATGGGCAATGCCTCGAGCCACGAAGCCACGAACCTGCCGATCCTCGTCGCGGGGGGCCGCTTCCGGCATGGCAGCCATCTGGCCCACGATCCGAAGAATCCGCCCCCGCTGTGCAACCTCTGGGTGCAGATCCTGCACGAACTGGGCGTCGAGGTGCCCGCGTTCGGCACGAGCACCTCCGAGACCCTCACCGGATTCGCGGTCTGAACGATCACCTTCCACACCACCCCGAGAAGCTGCCGATGATCCGGATCCCGAAATGCCTTGTCGCCATGGTCCTGTGTGCGCCGCTCGCTGACTGGCCGGCGGCGGCCGAGGAGACCGCCGACCTCGCCGCGTGGACCGAGACGTTCGATTCGGAGGCGGCGCTCGACCGCCACTGGAACTACTACGGCTACCTGCCGGAAGGGAGCACCACCGCTGCCCGGGAACAGCGGGCGCGCTTTTGGCAGGTGGTGGACGGCCAGTTGCAGGGCAACATCCAGCCGGCCGTGCACGGCTCCGGCATCGGCCGCAACGCCACGGGCACCGACGTGCGGCTCGCCTTCCGCTTCAAGCTGCCGCCGCAGGGAATGGTGTCGTGCAGCCTGCGGGGTGACAACCCGATCGTGGAGAAAAACTTCGCTGTGATGTCGCTGCACGTGCGGTCCACGGGCGTGGCCGCGTGCGACAATACCACGCTCCACCCCAAGGAGAGCGCGGAGGCCGCGAAGCTGAAGGCCGAGGGGGGCTGGAACCGCCGGTTCATCGGCAACGCCAAGGTGGCTTCGCTCACGATCGCCGAGGGCGTCTGGCACGAGCTCGTGATGGAGGCGCGGGGCCGCGAGCAGCGGGTGCTGATCGACGGCCGCGAGGTGCTCACCTACACCACGCTCGCGGGCGACACGCCCAAGACGTCGGTCGGCCTCGGCCTCGGCAGCAGTTCGAAGGAGGTCGTGCACGGCTCCATCGATGACGTCACGTTCGGCCCGCTCGACGTGAAGCCACCGGCCACGGGCCCAGCCGCCGGCGGACGTGCGACGGATCGATAGAATACAACGATGTCTTCACGCCCTGCCGCATCATCCTCAGAGCACTGCCTGCTGGCGG
>Ga0315901_10005533_pt1 | contig 15366 bp, 18 predicted proteins | sample LakEriMetagenome_10_FD_203761 | JGI IMG/M metagenome (GOLD analysis project Ga0315901, IMG submission 203761) | Freshwater fungal communities from buoy surface, Lake Erie, Ohio, United States - Buoy 2 MA116 | ecosystem: Environmental > Aquatic > Freshwater > Lake | place: USA: Lake Erie, Ohio...
GGTATTCCAGATGCCATTGCTTCCGTTGCCGTCCTTCCCCATGATTCGTATTGTGAAGGCATTAATAGTATTCCCGTCCGCCTATACGCATTGCGAATGTCGGACTGATTAGCCATGTATGATAAATTCGGCAACTCTTTGTATATCTGCTGACCGTAGCCGCCCTGTACGCCTAAGAATCGTTCCTGTGGCATCGCTTCGGCTATGCGGTAGAACATCTCCGACCCTTTATTCTTATTAAGATTGATCAGTGTTATTTCTTGCCCACGTTCAACCCTGTAATGGTCAATGTCAACGGGTGGGGGTAGTATGAATCCGTTGTTATCGTACTTGCAAAACTCACTATTCCACTTGCTATTATACACAACGTTTAGATGTCGGTTTGACCTAACGGAAGTGTACATGAATGTATTGTGCGCAAACCATACGGCTGGTTTTTTACTCACCTTGCAGTCATTGACTACATCCTGCGCAAAGTCTAATTGAGTGAAGATTATATCGGCCCATTCGTGGTGAAAGTACCAATCGTGTGTACGGTTGAATACTTGTATCCCTTCGTACTCGTAAAATTCAGTATTCATTGCGGAGGTCATCACCTTCACTTTGTGACCTCTTTGCAACATCCATTTGTTGATGGCGTGTGCCATCCATTCTGATCCAGATTTTGCCATTGGCAAGTAGCTCTGAACGTGCCACAAGATGCGCAGTTTTTTTGGGTATGTGTTTTCGTTCACGCTTTTTCATGCTTAAAAGTAAGGGGGAGGAAAAGTCCTCCCCCTGTATCATTCTGCAAATGATTAGATAGTAGCGTAGATAGTACTATTAGGCAGCATCAAGTTGATAGCTTCGTAGCACTCTATTCTAGCGGTAACCATGTTGGTCACGAAGTTGTTTTGATCTTCGTAACTTAATTCGATGTTCAATCCGTTTACTTCGATACGCTCAATGAATGAGTTATCAAGTACCAATGCACGGCTATTAGGAATCCAGTTAACGCCAACGATAGGCACACCAACTAAATTCAAAGCGCCGTTAGCACCGATACCCAAAGAACCTGCACCGAGGTAGTAACCATTGGTGAAAGATTCAATCAGTAAAGTGCTATAAGTAGCATTGCTAACGAAGATTACAGAAGGACTGAAATCAGCAGCACGCTGATTACCAATCAACTGAATCAAATCTCCCAGGTTAGTAGCAGCCGAAGTGGTAGTTACACCGGTAGCAGCACCTGATACCGTAGAGAAGAAAGATGCATTCTCTGCTTTAAAGAAATCACGAGTTAACAAACGTGGTAGCGTTTGGCTCATGAATGGCAAAGATGCAAGCATTTGGCGGCTAAACTTGCTGAATCCGGCAATGAACTGATTAACAGTCTTTACCTCGGTCAGAGAATAGTTATTCTCTTGCTTAAGTGAACCTTCAAGTTGTGCAGCGATGTTGTTTGCGTTACCAGTAGCCTCACGATAAGTTACATAAAGTCCGGTTGGGCTTTGTACGGTAGGCACGAAGTCACGGAAGTTTACTAACTGTCCGGGCTGAATTGCTTGGCGAGTGTTGTAAGTCGCAACTGAATCACCGGAAAGGTTAGATGCCAAAGTGATAGTTTTTACTTCGGGCATCTCAATCAGAACACGACCGTTCTTTTTGATTTCGGCTTCGATGTTACGACCATCCAATTTCTCGGCCAATGCTTCGTTGAAAGATTTTGCAGAATCAGGATTGCCGGCTTTTACCTTAGTGGTAAGGGCATCGAACTGAGTTTGCATTGCGTTCTTAAATTCAGCAAGGTCAGCAGCAGAAGCAACTGATTCCAATTTTGCTTTAAGTTCATTAACTACTGATTTCGCTTCTATTGCATCGGATTTGGCAGTGGCAGAGTTTGCCAGTACTTGCGTGAGGTTATCTCCGATACTTTTCACCTCCGCAGCGATTTGTTCTTGTGTCATTTTGTAGACAGTTTAAATTTGTTGTTTAATTGTTTGAGAGCATCAAATACAACTTTGTTATCTTCTACCGGGTCAAGTGACTGCTTCGCTGCGTCGGGTTGAGTGGTGAGTTCTGATATAGCCGTTTGTATTTGTTTTATTTCAAGTTCCAAAAGTTGGAACGTTTCATCTGTGAATGTGCCGTGTCTAAATGCTTTGTAAAGAGAATCCAATCTACCAATCAGCGTTTCTTTCACTTTCTCCGGCTCCATGCCTTTATACATTGCAATTGTTGGAGTTTCAGGGTTGGCTGCCCATAGTACTGCACTACCTTCGTATAGCATCAATTCGGTAATGGTTCTCACACCTTCGGCCGTTGAATCCGATTTGATTGTGCTGAACCCGATAGAGTGCTGATTGATTAGTTTAGCTTCATAAAGTTTTAGTGCATCTTCCCCGGCTTCCGTTTCAATGATTGGTGTTACTGCAATCAGCATATCACCTTCAACGTACAATTCGGAAGGTTTACCGATTGCGGATTTCATGGATGCCTTATGATCAATCAATGACCAAACAAGGTTTTTACCTTTCGGGCCACGTTGCTCAATGGTTCGTGTAAATGCTCCAGGTGTGATGATGTCATTGTCCAAATCAACATTACCCATTCTAGCCCACACGGCTTTAACCTTGCGACTAGCCATGTCCACATCTTCCACACCGTTGCTTACATCCTTACATTGATACTGCTTCATTGATTAAACTTTGTAATTGCAAAAATAACGAGTTATTCCATAGATTCCACATAGTGCCAGCCGGCCCACGTAAACCACCACTAATCTCAACGGGTCTCTCTTGTGAATCTCTTACCACTTCAAATCCAACGGTACATCTACAGTTACATACATTGCCTGCGCTTCCATTCGGATCACCCGGATATTCCATGATGTCAATACTTGCCATCCCCGGAACGGTGAAAGGCATATCTGTAGGAACTTGCTTACCATCCATGTGCAAGTGGTCGAACTTATCACGGGGTATTCTGCGTGTACGATTATCATTAACCGAAATCCATTCTTTCACCGTTTGCAGTCCGGTTGATACTGCCCCAAGTAACGCGCCCTGATTCGCTGCCCGTGTTGTTTCAGTGCGTGCAATCAGTTCAGCACGATAAGCATTAATACCTAATTTTTCAAGTTCCTTCATCATGTCATTGATACTCCACCCCTCTTGCATACCCTTTGTGAGAATTTTTCTCATATTATCACGGGTAGTGTCGGTTATCTCACCCGTTAACTTCTGCAAACCACCTTCCAGCAGCATTTTAATAACAATCGCCCATCTTTGTTGCGGAGTTAATTCTTGTTTCATCCCGGCACTGCGAAGAACCTTGTCATACGTGTACCTAGCCATTTGCTGCCCTGCGCCCTGATGAAGTGAACGAATGGCACGTTTCAACCCTTCTTCATCCGGTATCTCCCCGTTAAGTATTTGCCGGCATTGCTTATCTAACTCACGTTTGATAATCACCCGGTATTTCTTTCTGTATTTGTTATAAAGCTGGCGGTACATCTACAGGTAGATTGGTGAAATCATCTAACGGCTGCAATCCCGATGGGATGTATAATTTCTGGTAATCTTCAATAGGGACATTCGGGTCAGGTGAAAGGCCCTGAATCTTTAACTTTTGTTCGGGTGTCAGCCACCATGCAGTATTTAACCACGTTGCCTGCTCCCCTCTGTTCGCTTCTAACTCCTGATATACGGTCATATCAAAGTCAACGCAAATATCAGTGTCCTTGTAACCCCAATCGGAGTATAGCTTTCGGTTGATGTTATCACGGATTGCGACAAGTTCGGGAAGAACGGCACGAAGGGTGAGAGATTTCTCCGCTTCTTTCATGTTATTGTATGTTGCTGCTTCCTGACTGCCAAGCAGTACGGGTGGTACACCGTATATTGAGCAAAGTGCTTCCTTATCCCATTTCTCTGATTCAATCAACTGCAAGTCTTTCGCAGGTAGGCCCATTTGCGCCCATCCTACTTTGTAACCTGATACCGCAGTACTTCCGTACTTCCCGGCACCCGTATTCGTAGATATTGACTGCTTTAATGCCTGTGCCTGACTTGCACCGGACAATGGGTCGAACCTCACGTCGTCCATGTATAACACACCCAAAGGCCCCATATTATCAAACATTGCAACAGATGCTTCTTTTGATGAATTGGAACGTGTCAATACCTTACTTGCTGCCCGTAATGGTGACAGGCCGTATAACTGCCCTCCCGTTGCTGACCATTCGGGATTGAAGTATTTATCATGCAGAATTTCTAATGTATTGAAAGGAATGTACTGCCCGTAGTAAAGTTGATAGGCCACCTTCTTCGGGGGGAATTGGTCTATGTCAACCTTTACTGCCATGTATTGTGAAGGCAGCATGTACACCTCTAACGGCTTACCTTTATTAACCGATGCTTCACCTACCATCTTTGCGTACATGAAAGCATTGCCCGTTATCTTCTTAAACCCTACCCATTGTTCTATGATGTCTGCCCATGTATCCTCCCCGTTCGGGTATTTCAGCATTTCCTCTAATCTAACATCCTTATACGGCTCTAGTGCTTGTTCTTTGAGTTCGTATAGCTTCCGCATATCCGGCTCACGGTCCATGAGCATCGCCTTGTATCTTTTGGCAGCATCCTTATTTTTAATCTTGTAAACACCCCACGGAGCAACCTTTGCTTTTTGCGTTATCAGTGTAATAATAGAATAGACAAGATCATTGCCCATGTAACTATCTTTCACTATTTCGGCCTGATTCTGCCCATCCCATGTAAGTAGGCCACGCTCTACCGATATTTGAACAGGTGATTTTATAGGTGCAGCTTTGCGCTTAAGAAAATCAAATACCCCCATATTAAAGATTTAGTAACAAAATTACACCGAATTACCTTACCAAACGGCTACCTGGAATTGTGGCTTATGTAGATGGGTGAATATTGCGTACCTCATAGCATCAAGTGCATCATCATTTTCCTTTGTCGGTTCGTCTATCACATTGTCATTCTTGTCCTTCTTCCACTTATACGATTGCAGTTCGCGAATCAACTCCCTGCTATCTTTGTGAACGTACAATGGATATGATTTCACTTTGAGTATCCCCGGCCAAACTTCTTTATTCGCCTGTTGGGCATTAATACCCCCTCTGTATAGTTCCTCAATGCTTTTCGGTTCGGCTGCATCGCAGTACACCGGCTTTCGGTCTGATATGTGGTCTTTGACCTCCTTTATCATTTCGGATGGAGTTAACCCTGATTTGTACAAAAGCAATTGAACGTAGTTAGCACCTTCATAATGGCATACCTTAACAAGTGCCAACGGGTGAACATATCCGAAATCAAGACCATAGAACACATCGCCACCTTCGGGCAGTTGGTCGGTAATCTGCCATTGAGTGTAGATAATCTCCTTCGCTGCGCCACGTTCCCCCAAGCCGTACACCTTCCACATGAAATCATCGGGTAGGTTCTTATAGCCCTCAATGATGCCAATCTGCATCGGGGAAAGGTTAGGTAAGTTGTTGAGATAGGTAGAATGTATCCTTGCATTGTTCGTGTTATCAGCCACATCGTACACCCAACTCACGAAGTCTGCAGGGTTCCAGTCAAGAAATATCTTACCCGTTGTCCGCATTGCCAACTGGTCAAATAATGACTTGCGTATCAGGTTCGCTTCGTTAATGAATAGTATATCTCTGCCCGGTCCCCTTGCCTTGCCCTCGTCCTCTAGTCCGAATAATTCGATATAACTGCCATTGCGGAACTTATACACGAAATCGGTGAAGGAGAAACTATCATCATCCCATATTCCCCAATCGGTCATGATCTGCCTGAAATCACGATACGCCCCACGCTTTATGTGTGGTAGCGAGTGAGATACGATGCTTATACGTTTGCCCGGCTCATTGGTTGCTATCTGTACTAATAACTGCACAACGGAGTAAGACTTTGACGAACGGCTGCCCCCCTCATTACAGATAATGGGTGCCGGGCCTTTGTACGCTTTGAGATTCTCAAAGAATACCGGTGTTGCCTTAATTGGTTTTAATTCCACAGTTCTTAAATTCATCTAACGTGCAAAATGTTTCTTTATTCTTTTGTAATACCGAGTACACATTCCAGCCATCTGTATAATTGCCCATAGCAGCAACGCTACCAACAGAAAGCAAAGTATAGCCACATACGTTAGCAAGTTGCTGATAAAACTCCTCTGTGACGTAGTTGAATCCATGTCCGGGCCAGTTGCCTGTTTTGGGGTTTTCGCTGATAATGTATCCTCCGACTTTAACAAGGTTGTGCTTGTTTTTCCAACAGTTGTATATGGCCTTAATGTCATGCTTTCCGTTTGTGCCAACGTGTTCGCTCGTTCCGGCATCGACCAATAAATCAAACTGCTTCTCGAATTTGTGTAGCTTGGATAAGTCCAATGGGGTTGAGCCGTTCTCCCCTGATATGTCAATGGCTTCGTAGTCTTTGCCGGCATAGTATGAATCTTTGGTGTAAGGTGCAGGTAATGGTACTCTGTAATCGTTTTGCGCGCCTAAATCTACCACGGATTGAACGTGTGGTAGGTACGGGTCTATTATGCGTGTTGTTTCGTGAGTGTAGCCCATTATGATTCTGTTTCTTTAGGTTTAGAGAATGTTTCATCAAATCTTTTTACTGCATTATCTGCCCAACCATAAGCCCCATCTGATTTAACTGAATTTGGAGCAGCAACATAAGCTACATAAACATCGCACCACAATTTTTTACGGATGTTTTCGTGTTCTTCTGATTGTGTTATTTCTTTATGATTCATAGTTTAATCTTTAACCCCCCAATTAATGAAATAAGGTAAAACAGGTAGATAATGCCTGTATGCTAACCCGCCATACGGCTGCACCGGAATACCTGCCATGTTCATAAGCCCCGATAATAGCGCTTGGTCATGCCGGCTGCTTACATAGTGCGGATTCTTTGATTCGTTGTGGTGAAAGCAATTCTCTTTTGCACCTTGTATCCATTTCTCAAAGATAGGCATCGTTGCAGGGTGGTCGAAGTCAAACATAATACAACAAGCCATGATTTGATACATTTGTTTGATTTCTGTGTAGTCCTTTAACCCTAACCATGCGATTTGATGGTCGGGCATGTACTTGTGCAGTTCATGCCCTTCATTATTCCAGGCCACTATCCCATGTTCGGCTGCTAATGCCCAAAGCGGATCGGGATTTTGGTATACCCTGATAGTGGAATCGCACCAAATGATTTTCCGGTATCCCAACTCCAACGCTTCGGCCACCATAAACGGTTTGAACTGATAGGGCATATTTTGGTGGTTCCATGACTTGCCCCACCGCTTTGATTCGGGCCAATCCCCAAGAATTATTTTGCGCTCAAGGTATTCATCCACATATCCATCCACACTGCGCAAGTGCGTGTCATAGTCAGGTGCCTTGCGGTCAATACTGCGAATAAGTCCTAACTGTGCTTCGTTGTAGTTTTCCCGACCTGTGGAGGAAAGGGATACTATTACCTTGCCCATATTACGTTCTCTAAATTGTTAAGTAATTTCTTTGTCAGACCTGCCTTGTTGCAGTAATCTTTGATTAGCTGAAATAAGTCAGGGTTAGAGTTATGCTCAATACAAACCATGTCAGTATATTTCAAATCAATCTGTTCTAATATCTCATAGTCCACCCCTTCGGCATCAATGCTGATAAAGTCAAAGAACTTCAACGGTGAATGTTTGAGTAGTGTTTTGTAAGTCCATACTTCGGTCATACGTTCTTTAAACTCCACCCCCGGCCACCGCTTTAACTCTGTTTTTTTAATGGTGGAAAGCAGCGAAACATCCCCAGCGTTAAGGTGGTTGCCCATTTCGTGAAAGGTACAATGCCCATCTTCCGTACCAATAGCAACATTGAACTTTTGCACCCCGTTACTCGCTTTGATTCGGTTGAACGCTTCTTCGCTGGGTTCGATTAACACGCCCTTCCACTCTTGCAGTTGTAGAGCATACGTATTGGATAGGGTAATGCCATCGTTTGCCCCAATGTCAAGAAAGAACCCTTTGCGGTTACCGAAGTACTGCAGGATAATGTCTTGCTCGTTGTTTTGGGAGTATCTCATTTGTTTGTACGGAATTGATAATGATAAAGTTCCTTGTCTATCTTGACTTCGGTCTGTAATAACTTGCTATTGTGTATCGCAGTGGCCCAAAGGTAATCCTCCCCCACCGTTATATCCTGGAACTTGAACTGTATGGCTATTTCTCTCCTTATAGGTACGATGTGATTCGGGTAGCGGTAATACGCCCCGTTCTTCGCTTCATAGGGGTAATCCTTGCTTATAAACCACTTCCGCTCATCCTTGCCGTTGGTGGTCATTGTGCCGTTGAATACGATTACATCTGGGTCTTGCTCTGCTGCTTTAAGTATGTCGCTGACATAGGTATCAGCAATGGCATCATCATCATCTACAAATACAACGTACTTGCCTGTACTGCGTTGCAGCAGTATGTTACGTTTGCGTCCCGTTGTCATTTGCCTATCATCCGATTCTACCAGTATCTCTACATCATCCCTGCGCTGCGGTGCAAGTGATTGCAGCAGTTGTGATAGGTAACCTTCACGGCCACGGAGTGTGCAAATTAGGATGGAGAGGGTCATAGCTTTTTATCATTTCGTTGATGTCAACAATATGGTTTTTTTGTTATACGTTGTTTATGGAAGATATTTGATACACAAATAAATTAAGCCAACAACAGTACCTAATACAGAGAAAAGTGTACCCAAAAAAGCACCTGGAGCATAAATATCTTCATGTCTTTGTTTTACCCAAAATTGATACATTGAAATTAAACAATACACAATAGCTAAAAATAATAATGTTTTCATGCGTTATGTTTTGGAAATCCTTGCTTACTCCTCCTGATATAGGTTATTTCATCAGCCCGGAACGTGGATTGCGTTTTCTCCAACAAGGCATCCGGCTTTTCCCCGGTCCATGCAGGGTGTACATGGTCGAATATTTGGCGGTTGATGTACTTATGGCATCCCCTCAATTTAGCCACATCCATTGCCTCGTTATCACACCAAAGGTTCTCGTATTGTGGGTGGTAGATGTACCCATCACGGTCATAGTAGGTCCTGCCCATTATACTCATAGTCGGTAGCAGGTGGTTCACCCTACCATCAGGGAAGTGAATAAACTGATCTAGATTGCCGCCAAATGCGTTAATGATAGCAATATCATATCCGGGGGCAATGAAGCGCATATCATCGCTCATATTGACAACAATATCACCTTTCCAATCTACCATCCCCCGGTTGATTGCATGAATCTTGTTCTTGCTCGTACCGGAACAAACGTATATCCGTTTGTCCTGCAGCACGTCCATCAGTTGCGGTGAATCTAGTGTAGCCCGATCATCATCATCAATGACGAGGCCAATTGTCCAGTCCGATTTGTGTGAAAATGCTTTAATTGTGGCTATTGCAGCAGCCATCTTATGTGGCCGGCTGCGTGTGGCAAAGTTGTAATGAATTTGCAAGGGTTTGGCTTTGATTTCACAAAAGTAACAAAATGTTTTGGAGAAATCCATTTTTAACCTACAACATAGTTTTTCACAGATTGTGCATTGCTTTTCATTCATTGGGTTAAGTTGTGTCGGTTAATGTCCGAAATATCATTCGATCGGTTTACATTCCGGGTCCGGGATGATTTGAATGATAACGCTTGGCATCGGGTTCTCCGGGTCATTGCTCACCTGCATCGGTATCAGTTTGGAAGCAAGGCGGTAAAATTCGGTTGGGTTGGATTGGCCCCATTCCAGCATATTAACACCTGGTTTAAGTTGCATTTCACGGAAAGCATCGTTAATAACCTCACGAACCGATTTAGTGAAAATGTTAACTGACCCCTTTACTCTGCCCCCTGTCTTTTTTCCTTTAGCCATCTAAACCCCTCTATTTTAGAACAAAGTTAGCGACAATTATTTTATCCATTATTTCTATCACCTCTTTAGGGGAGTAGGCAATATGGTACAAGTTACCCCACAATTCCTGTATTTGCTTTTGAGCAGGTGATTGGCTGCCATTAGGCATTTTTAGTTCCAATGCGAATAGTGGCTTTACACAAATAAGATCAGGGCATCCTGGTAATACTCCCATAGCTTTCAATTTCATTCCTTCCCGTTTATCTCTACTCCCCCCATTTGGCACATGGAATATAAATTTTCTTAATATGGGATAGTTATGATTGATATACCGGTACACCAATGCCTGAAACTGATCCTCGTTTCGGTACTCATATGTTAAAAATTCTTGCTTTGTCATACCCAAAATTACCCAAAAACGTTAAATAACTGCATTTATCCTTTACTGTAAAGGTTATTTTCAATTATCCTTTACATCCGAAACCCTTACTGCTATTGACTTTGAGCAAAGTGTAAAGGATGTAAAGGAAAAAAACGCATTTTTTCTATAGGAATACAATAATAATATGTGTGTGTGTGTGCATAGTGTGTGTATATTATTCTATTAACTTTATAAGAAATTATCCTTTACATCCTTTACAAACTTATAAGATTCAATGCTGGTAAGGGTTTTAAGTGTAAAGGATAATTTTTTTTATCCTTTACAATCCTTTACATCCTTTACATTAAAATGGTGCCGGCTCTAAAAATTCGGTAAAAATGGCCTCGTTTTTCTCCACTTCATAGACCTGCATCACCTTATTGTTAACTCTTTTTAACAAACATTTAAATCCTATACGTTTTAGTTCCATGCCTAATTTCCTCAATGATAGGTTTTTCAGGCCGCTTTGAATCTCCAGGTGAACCTTTATTTCTGTTGCGGTCATAAACATTCCCCCGTTATTAAGTGGCAGTCCGAAATATTTATTCACAAGTTCATATTCCATTGAAAAGTCCTGAAACTTGTCTGCCTTGTTGTTGAGTTGGATAATATCTTCAGCAGATAATTGCCACTCAAAACCTTGATTATAAAGGTTGTAGGCATCCATGAATAGCTTGTCTTTGCATATTGAGTTGTATCTATTAAAGTCAATGCTTTTGATTTCAATCGGTATAAATCGCCTGTTACCGGTTGGGTCATTAAGTATTGCTTTAGAATTAGTAGTTCCGCAAAGAACTGCTAATCTGTTTAGGTCAACATTTGTCCTCCCGTATGGCTCCCGGAGTGAAAATGTCTGCTTACTGGTTAGTCCTTTTATGTGATCTGCTTCTTTTTTGTTCTTGCCGGCCATTTCATCATCCAGGATGATTAGCTTTTGGGTCATTAGTATTTCATCATCCTTGCCGGCATCTAACTTGCTTTCACCGTAGTAACTTTTTAGGCCCTTTGGCATCATTCTGCGAAATGCTTCAGTTTTACCGGTTCCTTGCCTTTCTGATACATAAATTAGGACCAATGGAGAGTGTACCCCAAATGCGCTGCTAATGACAGATACGAGCCATTTTTTGCCAAAATAATGCAAATCATCATCGGTTTGAAAGCAACTAAAGAATTCATCTATTGTACCGGCACATGGTAAATCTTTATGATCTTCAAACCAGGTTAAAATAGGATTGTACGATTCTGTGTTATTGCTTGTCAACACCCGGTAGAACATATCGAAGGTTAAATCATCAAATATGACCTTTGCATCAAGGAAAAGAGTGTTAATAACTTTATCGTCTAAATCTTTCCCATCCAGCTCAATTCTGCGTGAAATAGTGTTAAATCTTAAACTGTATGTATGTTTTAAGTACGAGCGGATATTTTCAACTAATGATGTAGTATTGGAAAAATCAGCATTTGACTGAAAGGCCTGTTTGACAATTTGCTCTGCCTCTTGCTTTTTTATGCCTTCGAACTTTTCTAAATTCTCCGCTATCTGATTGACTGATAACCCTGCCTTTTTTTGCGATGATGTAACTGCTGCAATGCGTTTTGTTTTTTCGCTGAATACGTTGATTCCGGCTTGTTTAGCAAAGTAGTAAATAGTTGCTATGGTTATTTTACCGGTGCTTTGTGGTTGCCGTAAGCAATGGGTGAATTGTCTATCACACATTGACCTTTCGTACTTGTTACTGCATGATGAAAGCTGGTGGAAGTACTCCCTACCTGCCTCCCCGAAATGGTCAGCAAGTCCGAAACCGATAGCCAGCCAATCGCGATAATCTTCAACGCATGATACGTTAGCATCAACCATTTTTTTAACTACCTCATCGAATTCGCTTTTTACAAATATGGTGCTTTGTATTTTGCGTTTTTTCTCCTTTGGCAGATACTTTTTAAATGTCGCTGCGTTAGTGTTAAGGTATGCTTCTGGATCGTATGAAATGAAACGGGGTCTGCAAATGTCCTTACCACTTGGGTCAATAACTATTTGGTATTTTTTTATCAGGTAATCCGCAATGGAGTTAAAAGCATCTAAATGCCTTTCGCCATCTATTTTAAATATTACACATAATCCGGTACCACTTATTGACATAAAACAAGCATAGACATAAGGGTCAGTAGAAAGCAATGCCTTTATCCCATTAAGTTCATTGCTAATGTTATCAATGTCAATTCCTATAAATCCGCTATGATTAGTTATGCTTTTTGCGTTCCTTTCGGCTGAAAAGTAACCAGAAATAGTAACATAAGGTACCTGTAGTTTTGCTTTTTTGCGTTCTTCGTAATCCTTTAATATTCGGATAGGGTTAACATAGTCCTCCCATTTGCCGAAGCGAATATCATTGATAAATCTTTCAAGATCAATGGTTTCTTTTGATGTTGTTTGCCGGATGTTATTGTAGATGCTTATTACAGAGGTTCCCATGTCTTATAGTAGTTTTTAAGTTCTTCAATTAATTTTGTTCTTGTTAAATTTTGGTGCCATTGGTCGTACTTTTTACCTACTAACCGGCACCATTCTCTGTGCTTATCTTCTAAAATGTGGAGAGTAAAAATAAACTTTTCCTGATTGAGTTCTTTGGTGGTATATTTTAATTCTCTTGCAAAAGATTCAGCAAGTTTAAAAAAAGGACGATATTCTTTATTAAATCTGCATTCATAAATTATATCTAAAACATTGATATTTTTAGTTACTAACACAAATTCGCTCAATTCTTCTTCTACTTTTTGTTTTGGTGGAGGAAACTCATGTCCGCATTCAGGACAAATCATAACTTTTGCGTGTAAAATTCGCATACACTTGGGGCAGTCCTTAACCGGTGCAACTCCTTCACCTTTCTTTGGTGGGTTCCAAAAAAGATAATCCCAATTATGCCTGTCGCACCAATCCCCGTGAGTGATAGCATTCCCTCCCATGTCTATAATTGTGAAAGTTTTCTTAAATTCTGTTGGTCGTGAACCCCTACCGGTCATTTGTAACCATAGCGGCATTGACATGGTTGATCTGTTAACTATGACCGTTTCAATCGTTGGCTCATCGAAGCCGGTAGTTGCTATCCCTACATTGCAAAGAATTGCACCTGGAGTATTTTCAAACCATGACAAAACCTCTGTTCTTTCATTGCTATCTGTTTCCCCATCAAAGTGCCGGCAATTATACCCTGCTTCTTTGAAAGCGTCTGTTACTTTTAGTGAGTGTTCAATATTTACGTTGAATACTATTGCCTTTGTACCCTCTGCTTTTTCCTTATAAATTTTTACCACATTTTTAACATGTTGTGGCTGCGAAAATTCAAGGCCCATTAAGTTATTGTCAAATTCACCTGCTTTTATTGATAGTTCTTTTCTGTTGACTGAATCTTTGGCAGCGTATGTTTCATTGGCACAAAGGGACCCAATTTTAATCAAATCTGCAATATCTATCCCACATACAATATCATTATAGTAATTTTTTAGCGGCTTATCTTTTGCGGCTGCCAGAGGTGTGGCAGTAAACCCAATGAAATAGCTTTCTGGAAAGTGATTATGTATTAGGTTAAAATTTGCGATGTGTGCTTCATCTATTATAATCATTCCAATGTTATGCAGTTGGTCTATTCTACGTTTAACCGTTTCAACCATACCGACATAAATTCGGTTATATGGGATTGTCTTCATGCCGGCTATTATAATTTGACAATCTAAATTGAAAGCATTGTGTAACGATCTGCGTGTTTGCTGCAATAGTTCTTTTCGGTGAACAAGGATTAAAACTGATTTTTCGTGCTTGTCAATGTATCTTTTGGTAATGGATGAAAAGCATACTGTTTTACCTCCACCGGTAGCAAGTTGTGCAATTACTTTTCTTTTTGATAATTTACGGATAACATCATCCGTTAACTTAATTTGATAATCTCTTAACTGCATAAAAAAAGAATGCCCCAAACGGTTGCAGCGTAAGGGGCATATTTAGTAAATACTAAATATAAGAACTCATAGTCGGCTGCAACTTCGCCTATGAATCTTTGAGCAAATATACTAAAGGTTTTTATAATGTGCGGTGTTATAGCGTATCCGCCATTCGGGGTAGTGCTTCATAATAGTGCTGATTGTAAAATATCAATACAAAGTTCTGTAGGTATTTTGCTTCGATTATAACTTCCCTTTCTACCTTGTGTACCTGTTTTGCTACCTCTTGGTGCTGGTTGATGATGACATTGTTTGTTTCCGTTATGACAATGCGGCCTAGGTTTCCAGTTAATATCATTTGTAAATATATCTGTTGGCTTTGCCCTATCATCTCCATATTTACAATACCAAATAGTATGCCTTATAAATTGCTGCATAAAAGGCATTTTTCGCAGCATACCTCTGGGGTTTTCAATATAAAATTTAAGCAATGGATTTATTGCTAACCATTGATAAATTAATTGAATAAAATGCTTATTAACTTCATCACATTTTTTTGCATATTCGCTTTTTGGTTCTATTCCGTTTCTATGTGTGCTTATTGCAGCAATCGTATAAGTAGTGCAATCAGGAGATGCCCAAATTATATCAGGAATAAATGGTACATCTGAAATTTTCATATTTCCAATATCACCTACATAATTTATGTTATCAAATTGCTGCCAATCAGCACTAAAAACTTTAATACCAAATTGCTCTGCAACTTTTCCTACTGATCTGCTACCTGCGAAAAGTTCTAACAAATTGCGTTTCATAATAAGTATGTTTTTCTGCTATCCGGATTCGGTTTCATTCCAACTTTCAAAGGTAGTGGGAAGATGCGCTCAAATTCACGCTCTGGCATCCATCGGCCATTAACAAGGCGGTACATTTTGCCTTTCTCAATCTTGGCGGTGGTATTTAGCCGGAAGTATTTTCTTTCGAGGTATTGGTGGATGGTCATAGGGGCAGGATTGTTTGGTTGGTAATTTTGTAACGAATACCGTTAGAATCTAAATACGCTTCCCATACCCTAAATCTTGCAAACTTTTTATCGCCATAAGTTC
>Ga0315901_10005534_pt1 | contig 15366 bp, 14 predicted proteins | sample LakEriMetagenome_10_FD_203761 | JGI IMG/M metagenome (GOLD analysis project Ga0315901, IMG submission 203761) | Freshwater fungal communities from buoy surface, Lake Erie, Ohio, United States - Buoy 2 MA116 | ecosystem: Environmental > Aquatic > Freshwater > Lake | place: USA: Lake Erie, Ohio...
TACTAAAACCTGCCATCGAAATTAATTTATTTGGATTACTATTCCTAAAAGTTCTTATCAAATCAGTCAATGAACTTCCACCCTTAGGTTCCCAATCAATATCCAAACCATCAACATCAAGATCATTAACTAAATCCGTAATAGGTTGATAATTCACACCACTCCAATTATCATATGTTGCACCACCAACTGATAATATCACTATTATACCTCTGGATTTCAATTTCGCTATATCATTCTTTACTTGAGCAAATGATACCTCGAATAATAATCCAGATCCATTTCTTCCACCAAAATTATTACTACCCTTTGTATATACACAGTCAGGTCTTGCAAATGATAAAAACACCATATTTATAGGTTGTTGAATATCACCTAAAGTATAGGCTCCCCATGTTTCATAATACACACCAATTGGCCTATTATTATTCAACCTTGCTGCTAAACTAGATTTTTGACCTTGTTGTGGTTGAACTTGAGGTTGAGGTTGTGGCTGTGGTTGTATTTGTTGAACTTGAGGTTGAGGTTGTGGCTGTGGTTGTATTTGTTGAACTTGAGGTTGAGGTTGAGGTTGAGGCTGAGGTTGTTGTTTACCACCTACACACATTTGTTGTCCAATTTGAAGATCAGAACATTTAGCATAATTTAATCCTGGATTTAAAGAATATAATTGTTCTAAATTTCCCAATTTGTATTGTGCTACAATCATATCACACGTATCGCCTTCTTTTATGATCATATAATTTTCACACCCACTAGTAAGTACTGGTTGAACTTGTGTCTGTTGAGGTTTTTGTGGTGGTGGTTGTTGTGGTATTTGCTGTGGTGCTTGTTGTATTTGCTGTGGAGCTTGTAATTGGACAGGTTTATTTTTAAATATATCATACGCTATATCTATCATTTCCTTTGTCGTTGGATGACCAGGTAATGACGTCTTCTTATACGCCCAAACAAACATCCCCGAATTCTGATCTGCCACTATTGCGTTTATATATTTTTTCACTAGATCATATGTTATTTTACCATTACCCCATCCTTCGGGTGGTGGTTGAAATCCTAATAATAAAGGACCCTTATAAACCGCACGATACGAATTAAAAGATTCTATAGGATTGAAAACAGGTTCATAACCATTCGTATCATAAGACATTATATTTATTAAATCCAACATATGACCATGCGTCTTCAACGCTGGACCAACCATACCATACCAAGGACCACCTATAGGAGGCTTATTCGCAAACGCATCTATATACGCTCCTGTACTAAAACCTGCCATCGAAATTAATTTATTTGGATTACTATTCCTAAAAGTTCTTATCAAATCAGTCAATGAACTTCCACCCTTAGGTTCCCAATCAATATCCAAACCATCAACATCAAGATCATTTGCTAAATCCGTAATAGGTTTATACCTTACTCCTGCCCAATTATCATACCCTGCACCACCAACTGATAAAATCACTATTATACCTCTAGATTTCAATTTCGCTATATCATTCTTTACTTGAGCAAATGATACATTTAAATCTAATCCAGTACCAGGAAAAATATTACTACCCTTTGTATATACACAATCTGGTTTTGCAAACGATAAAAACACCATATTTATAGGTTGTTGAATATCACCTAAAGTATAGGCACCCCATGTTTCATAATACACACCAATGGGCCTATTATTATTCAACCTTGCTGCTAAACTAGATTTTTGACCTTGTTGTGGTTGTACTTGAACTTGAGGTTGAGGTTGTATTTGTTGAACTTGAGGTTGTTGTACTTGTTGAGCTTTACCACTAACGCAAATCTGTTGTCCAATTTGAAGATCAGAGCATTTTTCTAATGTTAATCCAGGATTTAATGTATATAATTGTGACAAACTTCCCAATTTATATTGTTCTACAATCATATTACATGTATCACCTTCTTTAATTGTCATATAATTTTCACATCCACTAGCAAGTAAAGGTTGCACTTGTTGAGGTTGAACTTTTTGTTGTTGAGGTTGCTGTTGCACTTGAATAGGCGCATTTTTAAAAATACTATTAGCTATATTTATTATTTCAATAGCCGATGGTGGACCTGTTTTCTTAAACGCCCACACAAATACACCAGCATTTGGATCTGTTGCTACTGTATTTGTATATTTGGTAACTAACGATGGTGTTATTATAGCTCCACCCCAACCTTCTGGTGGTGGTTGTAATCCCAACAATAATGGACCTTTATATATAGCACGATACGAATTAAATGAATCTATAGGATTATAAGCACTTTCATATTGACCAGCATCATATGACATTATATTTATAAAATCCAACTGATTTCCATTTGACATTAATCCAGGAGCATTCACACCCTTATAAGGACTTCCAGATGGTCTCATATTTGAATAATTACCAATATACGCACCTGTACTATAACCAGCCATTGATATCAATTTATTAGGAACAACATTTCTCATAGATTGAATTATACCACCTAATTGATTTGCACTACTACTATCTTCTGGTTCCCAATCTATATCCACACCATCAGCATCTAAATCATTTGTTAAATCGGCAATAGCCCTGTAATTTGTATTACCCCAATTTTTAAATGTTGCACCACCAATGCCCAGCATCACAATAATCCCTCTTGATTTCAATAAAGCAATATCACTCTTTACTTGATTAAATGATGCACCAAACTCTAACCCTGTACCTCCAAAAACATTACTTCCTTTTATATATACACAATCAGGTTTTGCAAATGATAATGTAACTATATTGATAGGTGGTTGTACAGATGATAATACATATGCACCATATGATTCATAATAAACGCCTAATGGACGATTGTTTTTTAATCTAGATGCCAATGACATTTTATATTATAATAATATAAAAAAAATCATAAAAAAGTAATATAAAGTTATCAATTTAAAAATAATATCATATATTTATATAACAAATCTTATAATATGAACGATATATTTCATAATATGGTTAAAATTGGTGTTACGTTTCCAAAGTCAAATGTTAAACTACCAAAAAATTGGACATCTCTTACTGAATCATGAAACTAATTAAAAACCCTAATATAGGGTTTCTAAAGTTTCATTTAATTTTTTGAATAAAAAACAACATTATACTTAACTCATCTTAACATGTTAAAAATTCATTATTTTCTGGTTCGATTGTAATAGTGTGTTCTACAATTTCAATTTGTTCTGGGTTTTTATTTCCTAATATCTTTTTAATTTTTGGATTTTCTTTCAAGTTAACCCTTTCTTCAATTAATACATTTGGGATTTTATAAAAAATACTATATAATTGTGAAAGAATAAATACAATTGAATCTTGTAGTTTGAATAAAGGAAATACAAATAACATTGATAAATCAAAACGTTCATCCTTCTGTAATATAACTAAATTGAACAATGTAAAATGAAGAATCCAAAAACCAATTGATGCACCAAGCATAATAAGTGGGAAAAAATATGAAATATAAACGGAATATGCGAAAATCAAATATCTAAATATAATCATAGTCGTGGCCAGGCAACGCCATAGAATGAATAATTTCTGAAAAACAATCCTTCTAAATGAAAAACTCCACACAAAAAATACATAGTATAGATTATATACATTTTGTAAAGCAATCAAAGCATACCATCTTCCAAATCTTTGTTTTAATAATGTAGCACTACCGTACCCTGATGTTCTACCACCCCACAACAATGATCTTGGTGTATCTGTTGATATGAATTTTTGATCACATACTTCAATGCGCATTCCGTATGTATTAGCCATAAAACCAGTAAACCAATCGTCAGAAATAGGATACATAGGATGGTTTTCTAATACCTTTACTAAACTTTCTCTTTTCCATAATGAAATTGCACCATGTGCAAAAGAAGTATTACCTAACCATGAATGAACACCCTTTGTAACACCTGCTATTTTATACTCAACATCCTGACATTTTTGTAATAAGTTAGATTCGTTCGTTTCCTTGTTAATTGCCGAAATTGTATACGCAATACAATCAATTTTATCATTTATAGGAAAGGTCATATCTTCTTCCAAAAAGATATCATCGTCGATTTGCATTACATATGAATAGTCCTTTGCCAATTTAGTACCAATATAAATTGATGAAATCTTACTACCTACATTACTCCATGTGTAGTTAACACCAAGATTTTCACATACAGCTTTTGTATTATCAAGAGGACTTTCACTATTTCCATTATCAATTACAAATATACTTTTTGAATCGAAAATACATAAAGCCCTTTCCAATGTTTTACCAATAACAGTTTCTGCTCTATGACATGGAATGATTAATGCTGTGTTTTTATTACGTTTTTGAATTGGTTTATTCAAATATCTTCTTCTGTAAAAACAAACGATGATAAGAATTGGCAATGTTATAAATATGAAACCAATAGAAATAAAAATAAGATACCCATATGCATTGTATTTTCGTATATAATCAGACATATACATAATTAATCCTTTCCAGAAATTATATCCTACAAATATACTGTAGATAGCTGCGAATAAGCATACATAATATGCGATGTACAATACACTTTTTTTAAGAATTGATGACATGGTTAAGATTGTTTTAACTGTTTACATAACTTACGTGTTTTTATTTTAATTCAATTTTTATTAAGTTACTTTTTATTAAGTTACTTTTTATTAAGTTAATTTTTAAGTTACTCATAAAATGATTCATTGTCCGATAAATCAACGTTATCCATTGTTATTCAATGAATGAAAATATAATAAAAATTATTAAACTACCGTTTTATTTTACTATATTTAACGAGCTTAGTATATCTACTAAGGCTTTATCTAGCATTAAATAAGTTTAATGTCATTATTCAGGACTTTTCACTTTTATAAATTTTTCAATAATATATTCACACTACCTAGTATATCTCTATCAATCATATAGTTGCAATAATTACATTTATATAATTCTTTTTTTGTTTTCGTTTTTCTTCTACAACGTAAACATTCTTGAGATGTATAATGTTCATCTATTATATTAATTTTTGTCTTTGTAAATTCTTCAGCTTTGGTTTTCAGCCTTTCTATAAATTTACAATGACCAAGAACCACCATATTCCTAACTATCGATTTATTAATACAACGATTTTTTTTCTTTATAATATCATTATTTTTAGTTAATTTGCTAATATATATATTTTCATAATTATTACACATGTAATTAGCAACTTTATAATGAAGTTCTTTTTGTAAATTATTTATTTTTATTCTTAATTTTTTTATTAATAACGTTTTTTTTATATTTTTAATATTACATTTCTTAGATGTTAAATAATCCAAATATAACAAATAATCATACATTTTAGAAGAACATCTTTCACCTAACATTATATGTTCATCATCATCTGGTGAATAAATTACTTGAAACTTTCTATTACCAGGATCTGATGCACAAAACCAACTTTTACAATCAATATTCGATATATGTTTTTCATAAGGTATTATTATATAATAATTAATTCCATCATAATAAATTTCACTATCGTTATTGATAGTAGGAACACTTTCATTACATTTAATCCTCATTCCACTACTCATTTCATAAATACCTATATATTTACCATAACTTTTTGGTAAAAGTGAGAAATCATCATCTTCAATGTAATATATAATTTTATTTGATTTAAAAAAATTTGAATAAAAAATATTTTTTAAATCAAAATTACAACAAATTCAATGAAATTAAATAATCTCTTAAATCATTTTTTGATAATTTATTATTACAACTTGAATATCCAGACTCCAAGATCTTATCATCAAAAGTTAATTTCTTCATACCTTCATCATAAAACACTGGTAAGATATAATAATCACCCTTAATATATGCTTTTCTTAACTCATCTTCATTTAAAAGTTCTTCATGTAATTTCTCACCAGGTCTAATAGATGTAATTTCAATCTTCTTATTGTATTTTTCACTGAAAATCTCAAATAAATCATAAATATTCATAGATGTTAATTTAGGAATAACTGTGTCACCAGGCTGAGCATACAATATTGCATTTTCGATTAAACTGACTGCTTCATCTTGTGTCATAATGAATCGTGTCATATCTTTATGTGTTAAATATAAAGTATTACCTTGATGTTCTTTTAATTTTGGGATAATAGATCCTCTTGAATTCAAAACATTACCATACCTAACAACATTGAATTTAATATAACTTTTTTTCATCTTTTCACTGTATTCAATAATAATTTTTTCAGATAACGCCTTTGTCATTCCATATGTATTAATTGGCTTTGTTGCCTTGTCTGTACTCACAAAAACAACATTCTTAAGACGTTTTAAAGCATGTTCATTTGTATGAATACTTTTACATACATTCATCGTGCCAATTGTATTTGTCATTAACGCCTCATTCACATTGAACTCGCATCTATCAATATGTTTCATTGCTGATGCTATGATAACAATATTAGGATTTACATTTAACATCACTTCTTTTACTCTATCATAATCTCTAATATCACCAATAATAAAATTCACATCTTTAAAATCAGGATCTTGAGACAACATCCAATGTTTATTCTCATCTCTAGAAAAAACATAAATCTTATTTTTTGAATCCTCCATATTTGCATATTTTCTTATAAATTGCTGCCCTAACGATCCAGATCCACCGAAAATTAAAATAGTCTTTTCTATAATCTTATCGAAATTCATAATGGAGAAATGTTTCTGAACATTATCAAACAATAATTGAGAATCTCTCCATGTTTTAAAATATACATTTGGTCTTTTTGGACCTATATTATATATGTATTCCTTTTCTGACATTTTTCTCTTATATATCATTTTTTTAGTATCCCTTTCCCATTTTTTAAAAAAATATTTATATGTTATTGGTTGTTTAAATTCAGTATCATCAAAATCAAATAATTCCTGTTGCCATAACGATGGTCCAGGTAAATATTGAACACTTTTATCTTCATACATTCCAATATCGGCTTCTTGAAGTCTTAAAAAAAAGTCATCATCTTCATATCCAGCTGGAATAAAATTTTCATCAAAAAATCCAATCTCTCTTATTAAATCCAACTTGAATCCAAAACAGGCTAACCTTAGAAATGTCACAAAACCATAACCATCGTTTAATAAAGAAACCATTCTTTCCATGTCTTCAGGTTTAGGTCTCACACGATGACTACAAATAATCATATAATCAATATTCTCTTTAGATGCAACATAAATCATTTCATTGATCATTTTAGAAAAACTAGGTGTTTTTTCTTTTTTATTGATAAAAACAGTAACAGGTATCGGTTTTAAACACTCCTCAACCGGACTTGCCAATTCTTTATTTGGAACAGGGATGCATATTTTCGTCACAGACATTATCTAAAACTTAATATTAAATTAATCTATTTATTTAAACTAATTCATTTTTTTAAAACCTTTTATGTTTTTTTCTACATGGTTTTTCTGTATCATCAAAATCAAACAATTCCTGTTGCCACAATGATGAGTCTTGTAAAAAATTAACACTCTTTTCTTCATAAATACCAATATTAGAATTTTTAAGTCTTGTTAAAAACTCATCATATTCATATCCAACAGGAATAAAATTTTCATATAAAAAACATATTTCTCTTATTAATTCAATATTAATACCAAAGCATTCCAACTTTAATAATGTCACAAATCCAAAGCCCTCATTTAATAAAGAAACTATTCTTTCAATATCATCTAGAGTAGGTCTCACACGATGACTACAAATAATCAAATAATCTATATTTTCTCTAGTTCCATCATAAACAATTTCATTAATCATTTTAGAAAAACTAGGTATATATTTTCGTCTATTTACATAAATAGTTGTTGGTAACGGTTTCAAACATTCCTCAACTGGTCTTGCAAGTTGAGCATCACCAACAGCAATACATATTTTTGTTTTCATATATATTATTATGTTTATATAAATGATTGTATTTAAACTAATTTTATTTTTTATTTTTCTTTTTAAATGATATTCTTTTAGCACTTTTTTTACTTTTTTTTGCTTTACTAATAATTTTCTTTGATAATTCTTTATATGTCTTTGGAGTACTTTTATTTACACGTATAGATGGTCTACACAATGGATATTTTGATTTCTTTGTAATCGTCGATCTACCACATGGAGCGTACGTTCCATCCTTATTTTTACGTTTTAAATCAACCCATTTTTCCTTGTACCATCTCTTTAATCCTGATGTTTTGGGTTTTCTAGATGAATATTTTCCACCAAGCTCCTTGTATTTTTTTACAATCCAACTTGAACGATATATACCAGTTGGTGATTTAAATTTCTTCTTTGCTAAACTCTTTACATGTTTATATAATTTTTCATCTAATGGTTTTTGATTAGTCATTGAAATTATATATTTATTTAAAATAAATAAAATAATGATATATATTAATAAATGTTGAATATCTTGATAATATATTTTGCGATCATTATATTATTATCATATATAACATATGAATCATTTAATAATGTTAGTTCATCATACCTCGTTTCATTAGAAAAAGATAAAGAACGTCGCGAAAATCTATATAGAGGTATTACTCCAAAAGAATACTCTTCAGTTGATGGAACTAAATTAATACCACAAGAAGATCTTATTAGATACAATATTCTAGAGAATAAAGATCTTAAAAAAGGTGAAATTGGATGTTACATGAGTCACTACAACATTCTTGAAAAAATTAAAAATTACAATGATCAATATTCACTCATTCTCGAAGATGATGTTGTTCTAGATATTGAAAAAGAAAAATCTAAAATTGAGAATATCATAGCAAATGCACCTAATGATTGGGAAATCATTTTTATAGGACATAATTTGTTTGTTGAGGTCAATCCTACACATCGTATTATGTTTAATAATATGATACTAAGTAAAATAAATAAAGTACATGGCACACAAAGTTATATTATTAAAAACTCTGCCATTCGACACAAAATACAAAAATTATATCCTATAAAAGAACCAATTGATATTACACTACCAAAAATATTTACATCATACGCTGTAGAACCAAAGATAACGTCATTAAGTAATCATGCAGGTCATTCAAACACACAAAGTATAAATTAAACTGAATTAAATTTCACACACTACTTTTTTTTTGAAAATAAATTCTTACACAACGTTTTTTTGTAAAAACACCACATTTTTTTAAAATTCCCCACATTTTTTTTTGAAATTTTATTCTTACACCACATTTTTTTGTAAAAACACCACATTTTTTTTGAAAAACACCATATTTTAATTTTTAGTGTTTTTTTAACAATTTCACAAGACCATGATATCGTAACAAAAAATTAACATATTTTTAGTTTTTTTCAAAAAAATCAGATTTTTGAAAAGTATTTAGAATAAATTAGAATTCTTTATAATTTTAAAATTTTTATAGAGTTTTTTATTTTTGAATTTTTATGAAAAATATATTAAAAAATAATATAATTTAAACCATAACTATCGTCTTTAGAAAATAGAAAAATAACTAAAAAATAAAAAATAGTGTAATTTTGAAAAAAATGTGGTGTTTTTTGAAAAAAATGTGGTGTTTTTACAAAAAAATGTTGTGTAATAGGCAAAATCTTTAAAAAAATGTAGTGTTTTTACAAAAAAAGGTGGTGTAAACATTTATTTCATTTTCATATATCTAAAAGATCTCTGTATTCTAACATGATTTATTACAGAATCATGAATGTATTTAACACCATCAAATAAATCTTCTATTGTATAAATTAATGATAAAGCATTCTTTTCTTTAATATCATTGTTTTTTAAAATTTGTCTAATATCTTTAAGTTTTATAAAATCATTTTCATCTCCCAATTCAAAATGTTCTTTTAAAATTTCACTCATCGCCCCTTTATTATCATTTAAATAAATGTTTTTAGATAATTCCATGTTTTTAGGTTCTTTATATTTAAACTTATTATCATAAAGTTTTTTATAGTTCTTTAACAATATCATCAATAAACCTTGTGATATCAAAGTCTTTTCGTCATTTGTATAGGATATTAGTTGTTTTTCACATTTTTTAGTTGGATTTTCTGTAAAACGTGTTTTAAATTCAAGTATTCTAATTCTACGAGCAATACCTTCATCATATGTATCAAAATTTGGTAGTTCATTGCAACAAATGAATATTTTAAATGTTGGATCTATATCTATTTCTGTATTACTATACAAACCTCTTGTTCGTATAATATCACCAGTCAACATCTTTACAAAATTCGTATTTAATTTACATCCAGCTTCAGGTTCTGAACAATACATGAATCTTTTCTTATAAAAACCCATTAAAGATGTGTTTGCATCACCAGCATTTCTCATTTTACTAGTTAATAAATTAACTGGAAAACATCCACCATAATCACCCATCAATTTATACATACGTTCCATTAAAAAACTTTTTCCATTTGATGCTGTATGACCATACATAAAAGTTAAAGTTTGTTCTCTATTTTCACCATCTAAACATAAACATAATCTATTTATAAGATATTCTCTTTCTTTTATATCAGGAATTGTTGTTTCTAATACTCTTTCAGCTAATGTTGTATCTATATCCTTATCATATTTCATTTGACATTTCATAGAAATAAAATCATCGATCTTTCCAATACGAAACTCACACGATTTCAGATCATATACACCATTTTCAAAACCAAGCAAATAAGGATTCGTGTCCAATTCCTTTGGCTCACATAATGTTTTTAATTGTTCTATCAATTGTTTTGTATATGATATTTTCTGGACCCATTTGATCCATTCTTCATCAAATCCGTTTATTCTCATTTCATCAATATATTTATTAAACACTCTGCAAAAATCAATATCTCTTTCTTGTCTTTCATATAATCCATTTTCAGGATTAAACACATACCATATATTATCTTTTGTATAAATAATATTATAATGTTTAATTATTTGTTGAGCAACTGGTAATGTATCTTTATTTGTTATATCTTCAGGAACATTCATCACTATATTGTATGTTATCGGTGCTATATTTTTATCTATAATTATATAATCATTCGGTGGAAACTCAAAGTCACAATTTCTACAATAACATTTAATACCCATTGATGTACCTTTTGAATATAAATCCATATGCTCACAATTGTGAAATAATAACATTTTATCATCTATAAATTTATTTTTAGTCTCAATTTCGGCTCTTTTTGTTTTAATAACAGATTCATGCTTTAAACTATATTTTTCTTCTGTAATTTTATTACATTCTTTTAAAATTTTATGATTTTCCATAATCCTATCAAATTCCTTTCTATTAATACCCTTTAACCAAAACAATAATGTGCCGATATTTACATTCGATTCTTTCAATGAATTCCAATCATATTCTTGTCTAAACGCATCATATTTATCACTTCTTCTGGAAAATTCATCAAATAATATTTTACCATTTGATACAGTAGTTAAATAATAACCTATTTTCAACCACTTATCTCTATCATCGTAAATACTTTCATTTAAATTCATTAATATATCTCTAATTTCATTATAAGAAAAATCATCTTTTATAACATAATCGTTTTCTTTAAACATTTCCTTTACATTTTCCTTTACTGTTTCTTTAAATATAGAAATTTCATCATTACTTAATTCTCTTGGTACTGTATTATTTAATATATTATAATATTTTCCTTCATATACTCTACCACCAGTAGAAATCACATCTATATTTTCATGTACCCTTACCTTATTTTTAATTTCAGATGTATATTTAAAATAAATATGATAACCATCATTTGGTGTTTGAGTTATAAGAGTGTCTAAATCATTTATAGAACCAAAATGACTTTCAAACCATTTTAAAGCAGGAAATTCTTCATTACCTTTTTTATCTAAATCTATACATATTACAGGAATACTTTCATCATTCACAAAACCTGTTATAATAGCAAAACTGTCCTCACCATTATAATCTGATTTTTTTATTTTCTGCCAATTCTTTCTTTCATTTGTCACCTTTTTCTTTCCATTATTTATTTCAAGATTTATTCCGTAGCGTACTATATTTGAAAATGGATCCATATAATTTCAATAATGAATTGTTTTTAAATTAATTCATTACTGTAAAAAACCTATTCTGTTGTTTGTTGTCACGTGACCCAACTAACATTTATCTATATTCTTTGTATATACTCTTGAAAAAATACCCTTATAATCTGGCATTTCATATCTGTAATGAACATGTTTTTGTAATTTACCAAACATAGGAACTTTATATTGTACTGGGCAGTTCACTTCTAAAGTAACATTACCCTTATCATCTGTTTTGGCAATTCCTGTATTAGCATAATTACCATAAGCTGATAGTGGATCTTCACCACCATCAGATTTAGAAGCCCAAAAGATAACATTTGAATTTTTTGGTAAATTATTTAAAGTTACTTTAGTAAAATTACTATCAGTGCGCTTACCATCACTTACTGGAATAACACATTCTCCCAAGAATGGTAAATAATAATCTCTATCAAACATAAAATAAACTGCGCAAATACCAATTAAGAAGAAAAGTATGTTTGTAATCATAGTAGACTTTATTGAATCAAAAATGTTCACTTTCATAAGTGAAATAGACAAATAATTTACTGATCCCAAGACTAATAAAAATTTCGCAATTATATGTATAAAATGTTTCATACTAAATATAAAAAATAAATAAAATAAGTTAAAAATACAAATAAATATAAAAAAATAAGTAATCATGAAATAATTCTTTTATATTTAAGACCACAAGAATTGCATAATGTTGCTATACCGTACGGCCCACGTCTCCATTGTGGAGTCTTACGTGTAAAACACTGTGAACACTGTACATAAGGTTTGGATTTATTTATTTGCTTCAATTCATTTGCACATATATTCGATAAAATTAATAAAGAATCCATTTTTCCGTTATATATGTCTTCTGTATTCATTTTGTTTCAAAATAATATTAATTTCAATTTTTAATTTTATTTAAATACATTAAATGGAAACAGATAATAATTCAGTTACACCTGAAATAATAAATGAAATAACAAATGATAATGAAATTAAAAAAGAAACAAATATTGTAATTCTAATATTAATTGGTTTTATTATATGTATTTGTTCAACATTTGTAGGAATAGGCAGTTCTTTCAATAATAAAACAGTAGGTATAACTACAGGAGTTATTTTAACTTCTATTATTCTAGGATATAATGCGCTAATGTTTTCTCTTCATCCATTCGCATTACTACAATCGATACCTGCATCTTTTATATCATATATTGCATTTTTTATATTGATTCTTTCTATAAAATTTAGTTTCGATAGTAATACAACGGAAATTGTCAGTCAAAATTAATGGCAGCTATATATTATTATTTTGTATCATCTTATAAACCATTAGCTGCAATAGATGGTGCTAGTACTATATACGATGTTGGTAAATATATGTTTAAAGAGTAATTAACTATAAGCAGTTTAATTTTATATTATTTATAAATCTCAGTTTAAAAATAATTAACTTTAGTTATTAATGTCAGTCAGCCCAGAATTATCAGCACAAGTAAATCAAATTTTAAATGATCTGATTCCTGAATTTAATGCGAATTTTCATAATATATTGATCTTTGTAAATGTATACTTATTTTTAACTATATTTATGGTAGTTTTATTAATAGTTAATATCATTTTTTCATGTATAATGTTAAGAAATTTAAAAAGAATTGATAAAAGACAAAAAATTTTAGAATCAAATATAGAAACAATATAGAAATGTAATCAAAAATTTTATTTTACTTTGTAATATTAATGAAGGAATCAGTATTTAAATTTGATTGGTTCAGCAAAATAGTATCTAGATCAAAACAAGAAAATATTAAGAAAAGAAGTCTAAAATTCAATGAATTGATTGAATTGATTCGAATAAATTCAATGTGTGTAAATCATGCAAAACGTTATAATATTATAGAAAATAAATTATTAGAAATAGAAGATATATCTGAAGATTATGCTGATGAATTGTTAGATCCAATCAATCATAATAAAATTAAAATGGATGTATGTAATGCGGTAAAATCATATTCTCTAGAAATAGATACTAATAAAAATGACAAGTTTATAGATGAGACTATTTTATTAGATATTATTCGTTATGATTATGTTTTAAAAATTATAAATGATCTTATAAAATCACCTTCACCATCATCATCACAATCAAAAGCTCTAAGAACATTAAGAAATAATATAAAGACTTGTTTACAAACAAATTTTACAAAAGATGAAAAAGATAAATTATTAACAAGATTACATAATTTATGCTCTATTCAAATAATAGATCTATTGCAAAAAAGAAGAAAATCGAGTGTAAATCCATTAAAAAATTGAATTTAAAAGGAAAAATACTAAATTTATCATACAATCACACAATTATACAATCATGTTTAAAAATATTTACAAACTTTATATTTTTAAAAATAATGAAAAGCAATCAATGAATGTATATGATAACTTTAATGTTGCATATGCAGATTTCCAATTTTTTATTAGTAATATCAATAAAAATGTTATCATTGATATTTATAAAGCAATTATTTATTTTAGAAATCAAAAAAAGGATAATAAATTTAGTAAAAATTTGATTTGTGACAATATGTTTTGTCAAATCTTTATTTCAAATACAGAAAATGAAAAAAATATAAAAATTACATTTAAATTAAATGATGATACTATTTATGATATTATTTTAGTTAACAAAATTACTAAAAAAAACATTTATAAAATCTATTATCAAGATTCACAAATTATTTCAAGTATTATTGAAGAATCAAGTATTATTGATGAATCAAATTAAAAAAGTAAACAACATTAGGAATGGTAATGATGTTTTTAACATAGGCTCAGCATAACTTTTTGGTGAATTTTGTAATGTATTAATACTATTAATACAATCGTTATATGTTGTTGTATCACATGAATTATCTAATAAAATTTGATTACAAATATCTGTTAATGCAAGACATTTTCCATTGTCATCAAGACCATTGTGATTTCCGTTGTCATCAAGTCCAGAGTGATTTCCATTGTCATCAAGTCCAGAGTGATTTCCATTGTCATCAAGTCCAGAGTGATTTCCATTGTCATCTACAGCTCTTTTAATTGCACGAAGTGATGTATCATCAGTTCCAACACGGTTTAAACCACCTTTATCATCAGTTCCAGCTGGATCTACACCATTATCATCAGTTCCAGGTGGATCTACACCATTATCCTCAATAATTATATTAAGAGATGATTTTAAGAT